>Ga0207848_100052_pt1 | contig 122725 bp, 112 predicted proteins | sample TtaePargueraPR_10_FD_187737 | JGI IMG/M metagenome (GOLD analysis project Ga0207848, IMG submission 187737) | Aerobic enrichment media microbial communities from Bioluminiscent Bay, La Parguera, Puerto Rico - Tt and M2 (3) (SPAdes) | ecosystem: Environmental > Aquatic > Marine > Unclassified ... | reverse complement strand
TCTTCAGCCGCCCCCAGCGACTCGCCCTCGCCGAACGCGACGGCGGCTGCGCCTCGTGCGGCCAGAACATCGCCTACGTCGACGCCCACCACATCAGGTGGTGGGAACGCGACGCCGGCCCGACCGACCTCGCGAACGGAGTGATGCTCTGCTCCTTCTGCCACCACCGCATCCACCGAGAAGGGTGGGGCATACGCGCGACCCGAACCGAGGTGTGGTTCATCCCACCCCCGCACGTCGACCCCGATCAGATCCCGCGGGTCGGCGGCAGAGCCCGCTTCGCGCTGCCCGCGCCGCCCGCATCGAGGTCGGCGGCATGAACGGGCGCAATCGCCGGCGCGCACGGCGCTGCCCCGGCTGCGCCGGCCGGGCAGAGTGGGCCGGGCCGACCCGCGCCGACCCGGGCCCTGGCTGGACCACGAGTATTCGGCGCCGTGCCACGTGCGTTCCGAGCCAGGAGCCCGGATGTGTTCCGGCACCGGCGTGCGTCCGCGTCGCCGCTCCACGTCGAGGCTCGGCGCTCGACGCTCACCCGACCCGACGCCCGCCTTCCACGACCGCCCGTGCCCCGGCCAGCACCGGATCGAACCCGGCCCCGACACCCGTCTCCGCTGCGCGCCGCGTGCGCACCAGGAACCACGTCGCCGCCAGCGTCGCCGCCGCACCCGCAACGATGGCGGCGACGGTGAACGCCGCCGACATCCCTGCACCGGCGGCGGCGAGAGGCGCCGCCGCACCGGCGGCGAGCGCCTCGGTGCGAGCCGCGGCATCCACCGCGGTGAACACCGCGACGCCCATCGCGCCACCGAGTTGCGCGCTCGACGAGGCCAGCCCCGAGGCGACCCCCGATCGTGCCGCCGGCACGCCGCTCGCGATCACGAGCGTCGTGGGGGTGAAGCTCATGGCGACGCCTGCGGCCGCGAGCAGCATCGCCGGCAGCACGTTCCACCAGTACGCGGACGCATCCGGCCCCGCCGCCCCACCGGCCGCGGTCGCCGCGCGCGCACCCGCCGCGAACAGCAGGTGCGCCGCCGCGAGCAGGGCGAGGCCCGCCACGACGACACGCTCCGGCCCGAAGCGGGCGAGCAGCCGGGGCAGCGCGAGCGCGGTGACGGCGAAGCCGGCGATCGAGGTCGGCAGCATCGCAAGACCGGCGGTGCCCGGAGCGAACTCGAGGACGCGCTGCAAGAGGATCGCGACCATGAAGAAGCACGCGATTCGTGCGCCCCCGCCGAGCGCGTTCACGACGACGCCGCCCGCGACGCGCGCGTCCCGGAGCAGGCCGAGCGGCAGCACCGGATCCGCCGCGAACCGCTCGCGGACCACGAAGACGACGAGCCCGACCACCGCGAGCGCGGCGCCGACGATCACCGACGGCGAACCGAGCCCCTCTGCCGGGATCGACAGCACGGCCCACACCGCGGCCGTCGCTGCGACCGTGACGGCGAGCGCACCAGCGGCGTCGAACGAACGGGGCGTCCGTGCGGCGTCGCGCGGCAGCATCCGCCACCCCGTCACGAGCACGACGATCGCGAGCGTCGCCGTCACGACGAACACCGCGCGCCATCCGAACGTCGCCGTGACGACGCCGCCCACCGATACGCCAGTGGCGCCCGCGAGCGCCGAGGCCGCGCCCCACGCGCTCATCGCCGTCGCCCGCACCCGACCGGCCATGCCCGCCGTACCGGCCAGGATGATCGACATCGCCGCCGGGCTGAGCGCCGCAGCGCCCAGACCCTGCACCAGCCGGGCGACGACGACGGCCCACTCCGAGGTCGCGGCGGCGCCGACGACCGCACCGATCGCGAGCAGTGCGGCGCCGGCCGCGAACATGCGGCGTCGGCCGAGGACATCCGCCGCGCGTCCCGCGACGAGCAGGCAGCCCCCGAACGTCAGGAAGTAGGCGTTCAGGATCCACGCCGCACCGAACGACGAGACGCCGAGGTCGGCGGCGCCGAGGTCGGCGGCGATCGACGGCAGCGCCACGTTCAGGATCGACGAGTCCAGCATCACCAGGAACTGCGCCGCGACGACGACGAGCACCCATGGGAGGGTCCGCAGCTCACGCATCGGCGATCGCCTCCAGCACGGGCACGCGCGACGCGCGACGGGCCGGCGCGATGCCGGCGATCGCCCCCGCGACCGCGATGAGCAGTCCGAAGCCGAGCACCTGCGCCACGGGCACGACCGGCGCGAGCGGTGCCACGGCGCCCAGCGCACCGATCGTCGCGAACGCGGCCCCCAGCCCGAGCGCGGCGCCGACCGTGATCGCCAGTGCGGTGATCACGAGCGCCTCGAGCTCGACCATGAGCGCCACCTGCCCGCGGCGCATGCCGACCGCCCGCAGCAACCCGAGCTCGCGCGTACGCTCCGAGATCGACAGCGCGAGCGTGTTCGCCACACCCAGCACCGCGATCACGAGCGCGAGGAGCATGAGCACCGTCACGAGGCCGAAGATCTGGTCCACGGCCTTCGTCCGTCCCGCGACGACCGCAGCCTGGTCGCGCACCTGCACCGTCGGGTGGTCGGTCAGCGCGTCCTCGAGCGCTGACTGCAGCTCGGCAGAACCGACGCCGTCGGCGGCGAGCACGAACAGGCTCGCGTCCATGTCCTCCGTGAACTCCCTGGCATAGGTGTCGAGCGAGACGAAGTAGTCGGTCATGAGCGCCTGCGCGCCGGCATCCTCGATCACGCCGACGACGGGCAGCGACCGCTCGCCGTTCCTCGCGAAGGTCATGGGCAGGAGGTCGCCGACGGCGAGATCGCGCTCCAGCGCGACGCGCTCGGCGATCACCACTCCCCCGTCGTCGAGGGCGTCGAGCGACCCGTCGACCATGCGCAACCGCACGACCTCGCCGATCTCGTCGGGATCGAGCGCAGTGAGCGCGCTCGTCATCCCGCCGTCCCGCCAGTGGCCGTACCGGAGGCGCGTGGCGAAGCCGACCTCGTCGACGTCGGCGAGCTCGTCGAACACGGCCGCGTGCACGCCGCCGAGCATCTCCTGCCCGGCGCTCTCGATGACAGCGTCGGCCGTGACGATCTCGCGGTAGTTCGCGGCCGTCGCCTGCTTCACCGAAGCGCCGAGCACCGCGACGAACACCATGACCGCGAGGCCGAGCGCCAGCGCCACGAACGTCGAGGCCGCGCGGCGCGGCGCACGCACGACCGACTCGCGCGCGAGCCGCCCCGGCACCCCGAACCGGTCGACGGCCCGGGCGACGGTGCGCCCGAACCACCCGGCGACCAGCGGCGCACCCAGCACGGTGCCGACGAGCACGAGGGCGAGCCCGGCGACGAGTGCGAGCACGGGGGCGCCGACGAGCGGCGTCGCGCTGAGCGCGGCCCCGGCGAGCACCGCCGCGAGCGCCGACCAGCGGCGCGCGCGACCGATGCGCGCGGGCTCGGCCGCGGTGCGGCGCAGCGCGAGCAGCGGCGAGACGGATGCCGCGCGGCGACCCGGCGCGACGGCGGCGGCGAGCGTCACGACGATGCCGACCGCCGCGCCGATCAGCACGGTCCGCGGCTCGATCACGAGGTCGCCCTCGGGGATGCTCGAGCCGAACGCCGCGGCGAGCGAGCGCAGGCCGCCGGCCGCGGCGATGCCCGCCAGGGTGCCGAGGACTGCGGCGAGTACGCCGATCACGACGGCCTCGACGAGGATCGCGGCGAGCACCTGGCGACCCGTCGCACCGGTCGCGCGAAGCAGTGCGAGCTCGCGGGTGCGCTGCGCGACGACGATCGCGAACGTGTTCGCGATGAGGAACGCGCCGATCACGAGCGACGCGATCGCCATCGCGACGAGCACGACCTGCAGCACCTCGAGATTGGCCGCGGCCGCTTCGGCGCCCGCGGTCGCGAGGTCCTGTGCGGTCGCGACCTCGCGGTCGTCGCCGACCGCACGCGCGAGTGCGGGCTGCAGCTCGGCGGGCGGCAGGGCCGTGGCGACGAGCACCTCGGAGATCTCGTCGGCGTCGAGCGAGAGCACCTGCTGCACCGTGCCGATCGACGCGATCGCGACCGAACCGGTCGGCGGACCGGCCTCGTCGCCGAACCCGACCAGCCCGACCACCTCGAGGGTCCGCAGGGCGTCGCCGACGACGTCGACGCGGTCGCCGATGGCGAGGTCGAGCCGCTCGGCGGTGCGGGCGTCGAGCGCGAACTCGGAGGCATCCGTCGGCGCTCGGCCCTCGCGCACCGGGTAGGCGCCCATCGGCTCGTCGACCCACGACGACAACGCGACCTGGCCGAGGTCGGTGCCGCCCGACTCGAGGCGGGCGGCACCCTTGGCCACCGCCACGGCGTCGTCGACGCCATCGACGGCGCGGATGTCGCCGACCAGGCCGGCCGGGATCGGGTCGCGCTCGACCTCGACACCCATGCCGGAATCGAACGCGGTCGCGGTGCGGACCGTGAGGTCGACGCCCGCGCTCGCGGTGCGGAACTGGTCGTCGAACCGCTGCTGCGCGGTGTCGTTCAGCACGAGCGCACCCGTGGAGAACGCGACGCCGAGCACGATGGCGAGCACGGTCAACGCGAAGCGCAGCCGGTGCGCGACGACCTGGGCGACGGCGTAGCGGATCATGCCGCCACCTCCCGGGCGTCGCGGTCGGCCGCGCGACCCGCGGCGCCGACCGGCTCGCGAGCCGCCGCGCGGTCGGCTGTGCGGGCGACGTCGAACGCCGACATCCGCTGCAGCACCGAATCGGCCGTCGGGTCGTCGAACCCGTCGACGACGCGGCCGTCGGCGAGGAACTCGACCCGGTCGGCGAACGACGCCGCGAGCGGGTCGTGCGTGACCATGACGACCGTCTGCCCGTACTCCTCGGTCGCGCGGCGAAGCACTTCGAGCAGGGCGCCGCTCGCACGCGAGTCGAGCGCGCCGGTCGGCTCGTCGGCGAAGACGACGTCGGGGCGGGCGGCGAGCGCCCGCGCGACGGCGACGCGCTGCTGCTGCCCGCCCGACAGTTCGCTCGGCCGGTGGCCCATGCGGTCACCGATGCCGAGGATGCCGACGAGCTCGCCGATCCAGTCGGCGTCGGCCCGTCGGCCCGCGAGTCGCAGCGGCAGCTCGATGTTCTCGGCGGCGGTGAGCGCCGGCACGAGGTTGAAGCTCTGGAACACGAACCCGATCCGGTCGCGACGGAGCATCGTGCGCTGTCGCTCGTTCAGCGTCGTGAGCTCGACATCGCCGAGCCGGATGCTGCCGTCGTCGACGGTGTCGAGACCGGCCATCGCGTGCATGATCGTGGACTTGCCCGAGCCCGAGGGGCCCATGACGGCGGTGAAGCGTCCCCCGAGGATGCGGAGGGACGCGTGGTCGAGCGCACGGACGGCGGAGTCGCCGCTGCCGTACGTCTTGACCAGGCGGTGTGCGGTGATGAGTGGGATCATGCCCGCCATGCTCCCGACGGCGGCCACCGGGTCGCGCCGGTGGAATCACCGGGATCGGGAGCAGGCGGGGCGGCCGCCGGTCGGGAGGTGGGCGGGTGCGGCGGGCCGGTTGGCGGCCGCCGGCGCACGGCGGGTTCAGGCGAAGCGGATGCCGCGACTCACGCCGTCGGCGCCTCCAGCTCGATCGCAGCGAGCCCCCCGCGCGAGGTGATGCCGAGCTTGGCGAACACGTTGCGCAGGTGGAACTCGACCGTGCGCGGGCTCACGAACAGGCGTGCCGCGACCTCCCGGTTCGACAGGCCCTGCTTCACGAGGCGGGCGACCTGGAGTTCCTGCGCGGTGAGCGCACCGGCATCCTCCTCGGCGCTGCGGCGGCGGGCGGTCTCGCCCGAGGCGCGGAGCTCCTCCGCCGCACGATCGGCCCACGCGGTCGCGCCGAGCCGCTCGAATCCGGCGATCGCGGCGCGCAGGTGCTCGCGCGCGTCGACACGACGACGGGCGCGGCGGAGGTGCTCGCCCAGGGCGAGCTGCGCGCGAGCCAGGTCGAGCGGACGCGTGCCCGCCTCGAGCCGGCACACCGCCTCGACGAGCCGGCGCTCGCGCTCGTCGCCGTCGGCTCGGAGCGCGGATCCGTACGCCGAATCGCCGGCCGCCCAAGCCGAACCGGTCCCGCTCGCGAACCGTTCGACACGGGTGACCGTCGCGTCGACGAGGTCGTCCCGTCCGGCGCGCGCGGCCGCATCGAACACGTCGAGCGATGCGGCACGCTCGATGAGGCCAAGACGGATGCCCCCGAAGTGCGCCAGCGCGGTCTCCGGCGCGACGCGGGCGGCCTCGACGCCGCGCGCCCAGGCGACGAGGTCGAGTGTGAGCACGTCGACGACCCCGGCCGGATGCTGCCGAACCTCGCCCTCGATCGCCTCCGCACGGTCGCGCACGTCGCGAGCACCGCGAAATGCCTGGACCACGAGCCACTGCGCGAGCGGGAGCGGCCGCTGGTTCGGCTGCCCCGTCGCACGGGCGAGGTCGAGCACCTCGGTGACCGCCAGGTTCAGTTCGCCCCACGCACCGGTCGTCAGCTGCGCGACGCCGCGTCGGGTGAGCGCATGGATCACCTGCAGCACCGCCGCCGAGCGGCGAGCATCATCGAGCTGGCGATCATGCCAGCGCAGGGCGGCCTCGTCGTCGCCGAGCTGCAGGGTTGCGATGCCGATGTTCGTCACGAGATCCGGGACCTGCAGCGACTCGGCGACCGCGAAACCGCGACGGAGCTCGATCGCCGCGTCTGCGAAGCGGTCGTGCGCCAAGTGGTCGAATCCCACGAGCAGCGCCGACAGGCAGGCGTCGGCGCGCTCGGTGGAGCGCGCCGACGGCACGAGGGCGCCGATGTCCGGCGAACCACCGGAGTCGCCACCGAAGGTGGCGAGCGCCGACGCGACCATCGCGAACCGCTTCGCCGTCGCGAGGTCGCCCGCGGCGAGCGCCTCACCAGCCGCGTCGACGAGGGTCCGGTGCGCGAGTCGCGGCGATCCGAAGTTCATCTCGACGAACGCGAGCACTCGCTCGGCCTCTGCGACGGTCGCGGGGTCGTCCGCCGATCGGATGACCCGTTCGGCGAGCACGCGGGTCCGACCCGGATCGCCCGCCTCCCACGCCGACCCCGCCGCGCGCACGAGCCGCGTCGCCGCCGCCGCGTGATCGGGCGACAGCTCGGCCGCCCGCTCGAAGGCGGACGAGGCGACCTCGTGTCCGCCGATGCGGCGGGCTCTCGCGGCCGCCCCCTCGAGTGCCACCGCGGTCGGCTCGTCCGGCGGATCCGCCGCGGCGGCCCGGTGCCAGATCGCCCGGTCGGGATCCGTCGCCTCCAGCCCGTCGGCCAGGGCGGCGTGCGCCCGACGGCGGTCGGCGGTCGAGGCCGACCCGACGACGGCCGATCGCAGCAGCGGATGCCGGAACTCGAGCCCCGACCCATCCGCTCGCAGCAGGCCGACGCGCGCCGCATCCGCGAGTCCGACGGCACCGTCGAACCCGAGTCGCTCGGCGGCCCGCAGTACGACGCCGATCGTGTCGGAGTCGTCGAGCGCCGCGAGCAGCGCCGTCATCGCGCCGCTCGGATCGAGTCGCTTCACGCGATCGGCGAAGACGCGCTCGAGATCGGCCGTGAGCGGAAGGTCGGCCGGCAGCGGCGACGCCCCCGAGACCTGTCCCGCGGTCAGCGCACGAGCGATCTCGACGAGGGCGAGTGGATTTCCGCCGATGCGGTCGACGAGCCGCGAACGCACGTCGGGCGCGACGGTCCGGCCGAGTTCGGCCGAGGCGAGCAGCGCATCGGCGGCGTCGGCATCGAGTGGCGCCACCGTGATCCGTTCGAGATCCGTCGGCTCGAATCGTCGCAGGTCGCCGTCGCGCGCCGCGAACACGATGCCGACCGGCGCGAGGTCGATCCGTCGTGCCATGAAGAGGAGGGCGGACTGCGAGGCGTCATCGAGCCACTGCGCATCGTCGATCACGCACAGGACGGGCGACTCCTCCGCGGCATCCGACACCAGGCCGAGCGCAGCGAGGAAGACGAGGAACCGGTCGTCATCGCCATCCCTCGAGTCGGCGAGCCCGAACACTGCCGCGATCGCGCGCGCCTGCGGCGAGGGCAGGCGATCGAGGCGGTCGAGCAGCGGCAGCAGCAGCCGGTGCAGTGCGCCGAACGCGAGCGGGCTCTCGGCCTCGATCCCGCTCGTGCGGAGCACGCGGAGGTCGTGGGCCTCGGCCTCGGGCTGGAGTTCGCGGAGCAGCGTCGACTTGCCGACGCCGGCCTCGCCGTGCAGCACGACCGCGGCCCCGCGACCGCCGCGCGCGTCGTCGAGCAGGGCGCGCAGGCGCGACATCTCCGATTCACGGCCGACGAGCACGCGCCGATCCTATCCGCGGAGCTCGCCGCTCGTGTCCGGATCGGCGGCGGCCGGACGCGACGGGGCGTGCCGTCGGCCCGGCCCAGTGGTTCCACCGGTGCGAGCAGGCCACCACGCTGGCGAGCATGGAGCGAGCAGGCATGCACCGGTCGGCAGACCGACTGCGGACCGAACACCGGTCGATCGACTGATCGATCGATCGACCGACCGACTGACTCACCGACCGACCGACCGACCGACCGACCGACTGACCGACCGACCGACCGAGAGGACATCATGAACCCGACGACGCAGACCGCGCAGAGCGAGCAGGTTCGCCCGACCCGCGACCGCCGCACGAACGAGCAGGCGGACCCCGGCGCACAGACCCGTCCGAGCGGGCACGCACGACCGAACTCGCAAACCCCTCCTGACGAGCAGGCACACCCTGACGAGCAGGCACACCTGAACTCGCAAACCCGCCCGAGCGAGGAGCGCGCGGGCGAGGCATCCGAGGTTCGCATTCGCGTCGCGAACCCGCTCGACGCCGAACTCGTCGACACCATGGTGCGGGAGATCGCCCGACACGAGGACTCGCTCGACGACGTGGTCGCCGAACCCGAGGAGTGGCGGCGGCTCCTCGCGCGCGACGACGTCACCGTGCTCATCGCGACGGACGGCGTGCAGGCGCTCGGTTACGCGTCGACGACTCGACGAGTGAATCTGTGGCTGGCCGGCGACATCCTCGCCCTCGACGATCTCTACGTGCGCGAGGACGCACGCAACCGCGGGGTCGGCCGCGAGCTGATGACCGCCGTCGCGCGGCTCGCCGCGCCCGAGCAGCTCACCGTCGTCTGGGGCGCGCGGCTGGACAATGAGGACGCTCACCGCTTCTACCGACGACTCGGGGCGCGCCTCCGCACGAAGGTCGTCGCGTCGTGGACGCCCGACGACTACGCCGCGCTGGTCGGGACGACCCGGAACCGCGAATGAGCTGACACGGGCTCGCCCGCCCCTTGCTCGCGGTTCTCCGAGGGCATCGGGTCGGGACGCCCGCGCTCCCATGAGCGCGTCGCGGGGCGCGCCGCACTCGTCCTCCACAGAGTCACCTTCCCGCGATTTCTGCACAGGCTGATTTGGCTGGTCAGATGCTGTTTTTTTTATCCACGGATGTCGGTGGGTCGCTGCAGAATCGAGACATGGAATCTCCGCTCAGCACCCTCGACCGCGACGTCGCGGCGTTGCGTGCGGCGTGGGCCGATGCGCTGCCGCCTTCGAGGGCGGCGACGGATGGCGCGACCCAGGCCGAGATCGCCGAGATGACGGATGCCGGGCTCGTTCGAGTGACCGATGCGCTCGCGCAGGTTCGCCGAGACGCAGAGGCGCTTCTCGCACGGGTCGCTGCCGAGGTCTCGAAGCGGTCGAGCAGCGAGCGCGGCGAGATGAGCCTCGCCAGGGCGCACGGCTTCCACAACCCGGTGCGGCTGATCGCCGCCTCGACCGGAACGTCGCGGAGCGACGCGGCGAAGCTCATCGCGGTGGGCACCTCCACGGCCGAAGGGCAGACGTTCGGCGGTGAGCGGCTGCCGTCGCGGCATCCGCGTGTCGCCGCGGCGCTCGAGTCCGGCCTGATCGGCGTCGACGCGGCATCGGCGATCACCTCGATGCTCGATCGCGTGTGCCGGCGCGTCCAGCCGGCGGCGGCCGACGCCGCCGAAGCGGGCCTCGTCGAACTCGCTACCAGGGTGCCGCTCGACCTGCTCATGCGCGGTGTCCGCGAGGCCGAGTCGAGGCTCGACCGTGACGGTATCGAGCCCCGTGAAGAGCAGCTCCGCACCGAACGCTCGCTCACCATGCGCGAAGACGCGGCCGGCATGGTGCACCTGCACGCCCGGCTCGATCCCGAGACCGCGGCACCGATCAAGACGGCGGTCGAGGCGATCGTGCGCGACGCGCTGCGTCGGCGTGAATCGGCATCGCAGGGTCAGGGTCCAGTCGTCGACGATCACCGCTCGATCCCGCAGATCCAGGCCGATGCGCTCGCCGCGATCGCGCGCCACAGCCTGGGCTGCGAGCAGACGCTCGCTCCGCTCGTGAAGGCGACCGTCGTGGTCCGGCTCGATCACGACGCACTCGTCGAGGGCCTCGGCGCCGCGCAGATCGACGGCATCGAGCACCCGATCTCGGCGACCACCGCCCGCCGCATGGCGGCCGACGCCGAGCTCATCCCGATGGTGCTCGGCGGCGAGGGCGTCCCCCTCGACCTCGGCCGCTCCGCTCGACTCTTCAGCCGCCCCCAGCGACTCGCCCTCGCCGAACGCGACGGCGGGTGCGCTTCATGCGGCCAGAACATCGCCTACGTCGACGCCCACCACATCAGGTGGTGGGAACGCGACGCCGGCCCGACCGACCTCGCGAACGGAGTGATGCTCTGCTCCTTCTGCCACCACCGCGTCCACCGCGAAGGGTGGGGCATTCGCGCATCGCGAACGGAGGTGTGGTTCATCCCACCCCCGCACGTCGACCCCGAACAGGTTCCGCGACTGGGTGGTCGAGCCCGATTCGTGCTGAGTCAGTCCAGGGCGGCTGCATGAACCCGCGGGGTCGGCGGGCCGCCGGTCGTGCCCGCCGCCCGCCGCCCGTCATCCGCCACCGCACGCCGCGCCATCCGCCACCCGCACGCCGCGCCATCCGCCACCGCACGCCGCGCCATCCGCCACCCGCACGCCGCGCCATCCGCCACCCGCACGCCGCGCCATCCGCCACCCGCACGCCGCGCCATCCGCCACCCGCACGCCGCGCCATCCGCCACCCGCACGCCGCGCCATCCGACCATGGCGGCGCCGCCGCCCCGGTGGTACGTTTCGCGCATCGCACAGGGCGGGCTTCGGGGGGCGCGGTATGGCGATCGAGACGGTGCTGGGCGGGGCGTGGACGCGGAAGCACGACGACCCCCGCAACGCGCACATTCCGACGACCACGCGCATCGCCTACCCGAAGTCGCTCGAGGAGCTCATCGAGATCTGCCGCGACGAGAGCCTCGGTCGGTTGAAGGCCGCCGGCAGCCACTGGGCGCTGTCCGAAGCCGCGATCAGCGACGAGACGTTCATCGAGACCCACGATCCCCGCAACCAGCGCCAGGCGATGGGACGCACGCTCAAGGACGTCGTGCCGCACTGCCTCCACCCCGAACTGCTCCAGCGGATGTCGGAGCCGAGCTTCGTCCAGGAGCACGGCTCGCTCATCCACGTCGAAGCGGGCAAACGCGTCTACCAGCTCTACGCCGAACTCGACCAGGTCGACCCGCTCGAACTGCGACCGGCGGACGGAGTGCAGACGCTCGGCGCCTTCATGCTCGACAACTTCGGCACGACGGCGTTCGAGGGCCCCTGGGGCATGGAGACGGCCGGCAACGCCGGCGGGCAGACCATCGTCGGCGCGTTCTCCACGGGCACGCACGGCGGCGACTTCGACTGCGGGCCGATCGCCGACTCGGTGGTCGCGATCCACCTCGTCGCCGACGGCGGCGTGCACTACTGGATCGAGTCGTCCGACGAGCGGTACTGGCCGCAACTCACCGACGACGACCGGCTGCGGGAGGTCTACGGGGCCGCGAAGTACGGCGGCGACGACAACTTCCGGATCGTGCGAGCCCGCGACAATGCCGTCTTCGACGCCGCGATCGTGGCGGCCGGGCGGTTCGGCGCCTTCTACTCCGTCGTGCTCCGAGCACTGCCCCAGTACGCGCGATACGAACGACGCCGACTCCACGTCTGGCAGGACGTGAAGCACCAGATCCTCGACCGCAACGGCAAGATCTACCGAGACGCGGCGATCCTGCCCGGCGGATACGTCCCGTCGACCCAGGTCACGAGCCGTCAGCGCTTCCTCCAGGTCGCGGTCAGCCTCACCCCGCACCTGAACTTCCAGCGGAACCTCGTCGGCGTCACCAAGCAGTGGAAGCTCCAATTGCAGGACGACCCGCCGGGCCGGGCCGAGCGGGTCGGCGACCTGGTGACGGCACTCGATCCCCGCCTCCAGGCGCCGCGTTTCTCCAACGCGGGCAACAACTTCAGCTACCGATACGACCCGGATGACCCGCTGAACGCCGAGGACGACCCCGACCCGATCGCGCTGGCCTGCTCGAAGGGCAGCTTCCTCGCCGGGATCATCGAGGCGGCGATCAACGAGATCGAGGACTTCGTGCGCACGAACGGCGCCGTCGTCGGCGCGGGCATCGCCGCCGTCGCCGCGCTCGGCGGTGGCGGGCTCCTCCTGCTGATCCCGGCGCTGCTCGCGATCCTCATCATCCTCCGCGCGCTCCTCGAAGCGTTCGACGCCGACGACCGCTTCGGCGAGCACATGGAGAACATCAAGAACTCGCTGCTCGACCCGAACGAGCCCGATCCCGCCAAGCGCGCCGCGGGCCTCTTCGCCTGGCAGCTGATCGTCTACCTCGGCTTCCGGGCGCAGCAGTCCGATCGCGACTACGAGGCGATCAGCTACGCCGTCACCGACCAGAAGGACTACCGCAACATCAGCTGCGAGGTGAACGTCGACTCCGTCGAGGTGTTCTTCGATGCAGTCGATCAGCGGCTCATCGCGTTCGTGGACGCACTCCTCGCCTTCGAGATCATGCAGGAGTTCCAGGGCCGAGCCTGCGTCGGGTATGCGTCGCTGCGTTTCATGGGGCCGACGCGCGCGAAGATCGGGATGCAGCGGCATCCGACCACCTGCTCGGTCGAAGTGGCCTGCCTCAAGGACGTGAGCGGCGGCCAGGAGATGGTCGACTACGCCGCCCGGCTCGCGCTCAACCCGAACATCGGCGGCATCCTGCACTGGGGACAGCACAACGACGCGACCGCCGCCGACATCGAGCGGCTCTTCGGCGACCCGACGAGTCCGGCCAACGGCGACCTCGGCGCGTGGCGCGCCGCGCTCGCCGAGGTCACCGATTCCGGCAGCCGCGACCGGTTCAGCAGCGACTTCACCCGGCGCACCGGGCTCGAGCCGTGACCGAGCGAGCAGGAGCGGCGACATGAGCGAGACCTTCTACGGGCCCTGGCGGGTCGTGCTCACGAGCGCGAACTCCCACTTCGCGCAGCGCATGGTGATCACCGGTTCGGATGACGCGGACGGCGAGTACGCCATCGCGTTCGGTCAGGTGGTCGATGTCACGGTATCCGGCGCGGAATGGCGACTCGAGACGCAGTTCTTCCCGTTCGGCGGGCCCGCCTGGCAGCCGGGCGACACCCGCCGGTCGACACGGTTCGAGGCGCCGGCGGGCCTCGTCGCGCAGATCGACGGGGCGGCGCGACCGCCGGGCACCGGCACCACGTTCACGAACCTGACGCTCGTCTGCACGTGCCTCGACCCCGAGACGAACCCGATCCCCGGGCCGAACCCGTACGACTTCACGATTCCGGGCTAGGGCTGGGGCTGGGGCTAGCGCTGGGGCTGGGGCTGGGGCTGGGGCTCGGGCCGGCGCTCGAGGCGCCCCGGCCTGCGGCCCAGGGCAGGCCTACGCCCCGTGCCCCTGCGCCCGGACGGCGCCGATGTCGCGCCGGGCGAGGCTCAGCGACTCGGTCGCGAGGTTCGCCGCACGCTGCGCCAGCTCGATCACGTGCGCGCGGTGGTCCGTCTCGCTGACGACGACCGTCACCTCCGAGCTGGCGCTACCGAGGTAGTGACCGATGTCGACGCGGATGCGCTCGGATTCGGCCAGCCGCGCGAGGGCTTCGGCGCCGATCCAGCCCGGATGTTCGGCGACGGCATCCCGGGCGACGTCGAGGCGCCGGTCGGCGTCCCGGACCGCGTGCCGCACGTGCCCCACTGGCGGCACCGGCGGCGCGGCGGATTCGCGCGTCGCACGCTCGCCGGCCGCCACGACCGCGGCCTCGAGCGCGATGCGGGCAGCCCGCAGCCGTCGCACATGACCGAGCGGGTCGGTGTTCACGCCGGCGGTCGGGATGGCGGCGAGCGCCACCTGCAGGTCGGCGATCGTATCGGCGACCGTCGGCGATCGCCGCGCTCCGAGCGCAGCCGCGAGATCGCGACGGCACTCGTCGGCGAGCGCGGGCAGCGTGGCCTCGGCGCGCAGCGCCTCCACCTCGAACGTGTCGACGGCGTCGAGCAGCGACGCCGCGCGACGAACCGAGCGAGCGGATGCCTCGAGCGCGACGTCCGCGTCATCTCGCCGACCGGCCTCGCGCCGGCGTACGGCCACGCCCACGCTGTGCTCGGCGAATCGGAGCAGGTGCTCGGCATCCGCCGGGTTCGCCTCGAGGTCGGCGAGCGCGGCGCGCGCGTAGCGCGCCCCGAGACGGTCGATCGTCGCGCGCGCATACGGGATGCGGGCCCGCAGGCGCACGAGGTCGCCCCGCACGGCGGCGATGAGATCGGGGGCTCGGCGCGCCCGCGACATCCGCTCTGCCAGGTCGGCGGCCTGCTCGTCGAGCACGCGTTCGACGGCCTCGCACAGGTCGACGACGCGCAGGTGCCGTGCCCGCACCTCGTCGGCCGGGCCCGCATCGACATCGCGATTGCGCCGGTTCAGCCGGAACGCGTCGCTCAATTGCCGGCGGGCGACCGCGAGCACCTCGGTCGGCTGCGCGATCGCGTCGAACCCCAGTTCCGCCTCGGCGAAGGCGAGCTCTTCGGCAGCGGCGCGGAGTCGGTCATCGGCGGCGAACAGGGCCGACCCGGCCCGCGTCGCCAACCCTGCGTCGTGGGCCTGGAGTTCTGGCGCACCCTGCCTGCGCCTGGCCCAGAACCCGGCCATGCCCCGATTCTACGAGCGTCGCCTGACACGCGCCATGGAGCGATAGCGCGCGGACCCGACCCCTGACGCGCCGTCCACCGGCGAGCCTCAGCCCGCGGCGCCGGCCACGCGGCATCCGCTCTGCACCCTCAGTCGAAGATGCCGTCGAGGATGCTGCCGATCACGAGCCCGCCGAGGATGCCGCCCATGACGTCGGATCCGCCGCCACGGCGCCCGCCGCCACCCCAGCCCTGACCGCCGCCGGGACCGCCCCACTGCCCGGGACCGCCCTGCGGGCGCGACGAGTCGATGTCGCGCCGCGCCAGGTGCAGCGCCTCCCCCGCGAGGGCCGCGGCGCGTCGCGCGATCGCCATCGCGTGCTCGCGGTGGTCGTCGCCGATGACGATCGCGGTCGCCGCGGGCTCGCCGAGATATCGGTCGAGGTCCTGCCGGGTGCGCTCGGCCTCCGCGAGGCGGGTTCGCGCGTCGGCGCCGATCCAGCCGCGGTGCCCGGCGATGACGTCGCGCGCGACCGCGAGCTGCCGGTCGGCGTCGTCGACGGCGTGGCGGACGTGCTCGAGCGGCGGGATCGGCCGCGCCGCGCGCTCGCGAGCGGCGGCGATCGCGGCATCCAGTGCGGAGTTCGCCTCGCGCAGCCGGTCGAGGTGCGTGAAGGGGTCGGTGTTGACGCCGGCGGGCGGCAGGCTCGCGAGCGCCGCCTGCAGGTCGGCCATCGCCTGCGCGACGCCGGGCGAGTGCGGCTCCTTCAGCGCCACGACGAGGTCGCCGCGCGAGTCCTCGACGATCGCCGCGAGCGTCGACTCGGCCCGCAGCGCCTCGACCTCGAAGGTCTCCACCGCATCGAGCAGGGTCGTCGCGCGACGCACCGATTCAGCGGATGCCTCGAGCGCGAGGTTCGCCTGCTCCCGCTGCCCCGCCTCGCGGCGACGCTCGGCGACACCCACCGAGTGCTCGGCGAACCCGAGCAGCTGGTCGGCCTCGGCGGGGTTCGCGTCGACCTGCGCGAGCGCCTCACTCGCGTAGCGGACGGCGAGCCGGTCGACCGTCTCACGGGCGTGCGGGATGCGCGCGCGCAGGCGCTCGATGTCGGAGCGGATGCCGGCGATGATCTCGGGCGCGCGCCGGGCGCGCGCGATTCTCTCGGCGAGCGCCGCCGTCCGGTCGTCGAGCAGATCCTCCGCCCACTCGCAGAGCTGCACGATGCGACCGTTGCGAGTCCGCAGCTCCTCCGGGGTGTCGGGGATGTGGTCGTGGTTGAGCTGGTGCAGGCGGAACGCCTCGGCCAGGTGCGTGCGCACCGCCGCGAGCGCTTCGCGGAGCGGTTCGGTCGCCTCCGATCCGAGCTCGGCGTCGGCGAAGTCGAGCTCGTCGGTCGTGACCCGGATGCGTTCGTCCGCAGCGACCAGCGCAGCTCGCGCCTTCACGGCGAGATCGGCATCCAGTGCCTCGAGCTCCTGCTGCTCCTCACGTTTGCGCTTGCCCCAGAACCCGGCCATGCACTCGATCCTAGGGTCGCGCTGCCGAGCCTTCGCCGAGAGCCGGCGGGCCGAAGCGACCGACGCTCAGACCGTCCCCGCCGGCGGCCACACCCCGATGATGATCGCCATCACGACGACCGTCACGAGCTCGTGCGCGATGTTGAGGATGGTGAGCGTCGACGGCCGCCCCTCGAACGCGTCGTGCGTGATGAAGCGCGCCGCCGTGAAGCCGGCCCAGAGGATGATCGCGGTGAACAGCGCCGCCACCAGGTAGCTTCCGCCGTAGAACCACCACGCGATCGTCGTCGCGCCCGCGAGCACCCACGCCGTCAGGAAGCTCACGATCACGGTCAGGATGATCGCGGTGGTGGCGGTCGCTGCGGGCCGGTCCATGTCGACGTTGGCGAGCTTCGACCATCGGGTGCCGAACACCCCCTTCGCGTACCAGATCGAGCCGACGACCATGCTCGACAGCGTCGCCAGCAGCACCGCCCAGTAGTTGATCTCGGGGACCGTCATCTCCGCCTCCTCATCGCGGCGCGGGGCCGCGTTCGTCGCGCGCACTGCGCCGTCGCGGTGCGTCGGGTGTCGCTGGGCGCGAGCGTACTCCCGTGCGGGTCCGCGCGGAATGCAGCGCGCCGGATGCTGCGTGCGGCGCCGCGGCGCGGCATCCGCCCTAGGCTTCGGTGCAGGGGTGCCGCGATGGGGAAGAGGATGCCGAAACCGCTGTACAAGCGGGAGCTCAAGGCGCTGCAGGCGAGGCTCGTCGAGATGCAGAAGTGGGTGCAGCAGTCGGGCGCGCGCGTCGTGGTGATCTTCGAGGGGCGGGATGCCGCGGGCAAGGGCTCCGCGATCAAGCGCGTGTCGGAGTACCTGAACCCGCGCGTCGCGCGCATCGTCGCCCTGCCGGCGCCGAGCGAGCGCGACAAGACCAGGTGGTACTTCCAGCGGTACGTGCCGCACCTGCCGGCGGCGGGCGAGATCGTGCTCATGGACCGCTCCTGGTACAACCGCGCCGGCGTCGAACGGGTCATGGGGTACTGCACGAACGAGGAGTACCAGCGGTTCCTGCACCAGGCGCCGATCTTCGAGCGGATGCTCGTGGAGGACGGCATCATCCTGCTGAAGTACTGGTTCAGCGTGTCCGATGTCGTGCAGGAGGAGCGCTTCCGCTCGCGCCTGAACGACCCGATGCGCCGCTGGAAGCTCAGCCCCACCGACCTCAGCTCGATCACGAAGTGGGAGGACTACTCGCGCGCGAAGGACACGATGTTCCTCCACACCGACATCGCCGAGGCCCCCTGGTTCGAGATCGAGAGCGACGACAAGCGCCGCTCGCGCATCAACGTGATGGCGCACATCCTGTCCAAGGTGCCGTGGGAGCCGGTGCCGCAGGCCACGATCGAGATCCCCGAGCGCCCGCCGTCGACCGGCTACGAGCGCCCGCCCCGCCAGTGGACCAACTCGGTGCCCGACTACGCGCGCGAGGTGGAGAAGCAGGCCGGATCGGGGGGCTGACGTGGTGGTCTGTGCCGATCACCCCGACGCGGCCGTCACGTCGTGAGGCACACCTCGGGCAGGTCGAACCAGCGGAGGTGCTCGAAGTCGGCCGAGAGGCGAGCGGGCGCGGCATGCGGTGGCGTGCCGTCACCGGTGGTGCCGACCGCGCCGGACGGCTCGGGGGCGCTCGGCCCGGCAGCGAACACCGCCTCGGCCTCGGCGAGGTATCCGGCGAGCGCCGACTCGGGCGCGCGGTCGTCGTGGTGCGGGTAGACGAGGCGACCGTCGGCGTCGTACGACACCTGCGAGAGCCGCAAGGGCGGCTCGAGCGGGCCGCGGCGGTGATGCCAGATGCCGCTGGTCGGGTCGAACGTGTAGTCGGGAAGCATCCGCCAGCCGTCGCGAGCGACGAGCTTCACGGCCTCGACGAGGTAGTCGAAGACGACCTCGGAGATGAAGTAGTTGAAGTTGATGCGCACCCAGCCGGGCTTGATGCCTTCGCAGCCGCGCGAGATCTCGCGCTCGAACTCGTGCGACCGCTCGATGTCGATGCCGAGCAGGTCGTGCCCGTACGGGCCGGCGCACGAGCATCCGCCCCTCGACTGGATGCCGAACAGGTCGTTGAGGAGCGCCACGACGAAGTTGTGGTGCAGGTACCTGCCGCTCGGAGCCCGGACGACGAACGACACGATCGACAGGCGCTCGGCCTCGAGGTTGCCGAGCACCTCGATCGCGGGTTCGTCGTGCCACGCCGCGATCGCGCGGCGGAGGAAGTCGTCCTCGAGGGCGCGGATCGTCGGGACGCCGACGGCGTCCTTCAGGCCGAACACGAGCCCGGCGCGGATCGACTCCACGATCGCGGGCGTGCCGCCCTCCTCGCGGTGCGCGACGTCGGTCAGGTACTCGTGCTCGGTCGGGTTCACGAATGCGACGGTGCCGCCCCCCGGGACATCCGGCACCCGGTTCGTCGCGAGCTCGCGCCGCATGACGAGCACGCCCGGCGTCGACGGGCCGCCGATGAACTTGTGCGGGCTGAGGAAGATCGCGTCCTTGTACTGCCCGGTCGCCCGCGCCATGCCGGGGTCGCCGTGCGTCATCTCGATGTCGACGTAGGGCGCGGCCGCCGCGAAGTCCCAGAACGACAGCGCACCGTAGTCGTGCAGCAGCGCCGAGATGCCCGCCGTGTCGCTCACGATGCCCGTCACATTGCTCGCGGCCGAGAACGAGCCGATCTTGAGCGGCCGGTCGACGTGACGCACCAACTCGGCCTCGAGCACGCGGCGGTCGATGTGCCCGTCGGGGTCCTGCGGGATCGTCACGACGTCGGCGACCGACTCGCGCCACGGCAGCTCGTTCGAATGGTGCTCGAACGGGCCGATGAACACGACCGGCCGCTCCTCCGGCGGGATCGACGCGACGAAGTGGTACCGGTCGTCGAGGGCGGATGGCACGCGCAGCCCGAGCATGCCGATGAGCTTGTCGATCGCGCCCGTCGAGCCTGCGCCAGTGAAGATCACCACCGTGTCGTCGTCGCCGCCGACCGCGTCGCGGATCGTCGCGCGCGCGTCCTCGCGGAGCCTCGTCGTCTGCAGGCCCGTGCCGCTCGACTCGGTGTGCGTGTTCGCGTACCGGGGCAGCACCTCGTCGCGGATGAAGTCCTCGATGAAGGTCAGCGCCCGGCCGGATGCCGTGTAGTCGGCGTAGGTCACCCGGCGCGGGCCGTACGGGCCCGGCACGACCTGGTCGTCGCCGATGACCGACTCGCGGATCCGTCGCACGAGCGCGGAGTTCCGGATGGCGTCGAGCCGCACCCGGTCGGCGCCGACGGCGCCGGCGGTCTCTGCTGCACGGGGGTCGTTCGCCTCGTCGAGGTCCACGGGAGGAGGGTAACGCCGTCGGCCGTCGGCGGCTACCGTCGCTGGTCCCGTGGGCGGCGGCGATCCGGCGATGCCTCGGTGCCTCCGACCGATCGACCGATCGACCGATCGACCGATCGTCGCGGCATGGTGTCGCCGGAATCGGAGGGGGAAAGGTATCCCGCGGATACCTTTCTCCTTCGAATGAGCGCGGGACCATCGTCCGGGTCGACTCGACAGGGTGCTCAGACCGCTGCGCGAGCCCCGGCCGGGATCGATTGCCGCGCACCACCTCGAGCCGCGCCTCTTCGAGCCGCGCATCACTCCGGCCGCGCCGTCACTCCGGCAGTTCCGCCACTCCGGCCGCGCCGTCACTCCGGCAGTGTTTACTCGAGCCGCTCCTCCTCCAGCCGCGTCGACTCCCGTCCCCACCACGTCGTGACGTCGACGCCGTGGTTCTCGGAATCGGCGAGCGTCCACCACTCGGGCGCGAACGAGTCGTCGGCGATGCGACCGCCGGCGGCGAGCGCGGCCTGGATGCGCGCGTGCACCTGGTCATGGGGCACGCACACGTCGACGTGCATGCGCCCGCGGCGCGGGCCGACCCGCTCCTCGGGTTGCAGGAACACGGATGACCCGCGGCGGAGCGGATCGACGAGGTGTGTGTCGTTCGGGCGCACGTACCCGAGCACCGCCGTCCAGAACGGCGTGACCTCCGCCGACGGCGGGGACGCGATCGCCGTCTGCACGACCTGCAGCACCGAGACATCCGCCATCAGGCCGTGCTCGCGCGCGGCGCGCGAGATGATGCGCGCGACCTCGACGTCGCGGGTGCTGAGGTCGCGGACGTCGCGGCTGATGAGCTTCACGGCGACACCCTCGTGCCGCAGGTCGACATCGGGCTCGTGGCGAGCCACCTCGTCGATCGCGGTGATGGCCGCGACGAACCGCGCGGCCGCGGCGTACGACGGCGCCCGGAAGAACGCGTGCGCACCCCAGTAGAGCACCCGCCAGTCCTCGACCCCCTCGGCGTCGTGGAACCGGCGCGGCGAGATCGCCTCGGGCAGGTCGGGCGGGGGGCCATCCGGCGCGGCTGCGGCATCCATGCGACCCATGCTCGCGGGACCCGCCGACACCGGTCAGCTCGACCCCAGGGCGAGCGGATGCCGCGTTCCGGACGATAGCCGAGGCGGACTCAGGAAATGGGAGCACAATGGGAGGGCGGCGTCGGCGCGATCCGGAACGTCGATGGCGACACGCAGGAGGATGACATGAGCGCTGCGACGAGCACCAACCAGACGCCCCAGCACGGCGGTTCCGACCCCTGGGCCGACCCCGGATGGAGCGGGGCCCTCGCCTTCACCGGTCCCGTGCACCTGCACGACGGGTTCGAGTCCGCCCCGCCGCCGCCCGCCCACGTCGGGCTGTGGGCGGCGATCGCGCGCCTGTTCCGTTCCGACCGAGCGCGCTGACCCGCGAACACCGAGCCGCGAGCGGCAACCCGCGAGCGGCAACCTGCGAGCGACGACCCGCGAACGCCGACCCGCGAACGGCGACCCGCGAACGGCGCCTCAGTACTTCCAGCGCACGATGTCGGCGACGTCCTCCGGCACGTGCTCGCCGTACGCCTCCCACTCGTGCTGGCGCGTCGCAACGTACGCGTCGATCAGCACGTCGCCGAGCACGCCGCGGTAGAACTCGCTCGACTCGAGCCGGTGCAGTGCCGAGCCGAGGTCGGCGGGCAGGGGGCGGATGCCGGCCGACCGCCGCTGGACGGCGGTGAGCGTCGAGGGATCCACCCGGACCGGCTTCGGGGGCGTCGCGTCGCGCGCGACCCCGTCGACCGCGGCCGCGATGATCGCGGCGACGGCGAGGTACAGGTTCGCCGCGGCATCCACTGGCTTCACCTCGATGTTCGACTGCTCGGCGCCCATGCCCGCCTGGCCCGGTACGAAACGGATCGCCGCCTCGCGGTTGCCCTCGCCCCAGCAGATGTCGGCACCCGCCCAGGCGTGCGGGCGCAGCCGGGCGAACGAGAGCACGCTGCCGCCGAGCAGCGCGACGCCCTCCTCGAGTCGGTCGAGGATGCCCGCGATCATGTTCGCGCCGAGGGGGGTGACGCCGAGCTTCGCCTTCGGGTCGGCGAAGACGTTGCGCCCGTCGCGTCGCGCCGAGAGGTGCACGTGGCATCCGTTCGTCGAACCGCCGACGATCGGCACCGGCGCGAACGACACGAGGAGTCCGTGCCGCTGCGCGACCCGGGTCAGCACGACCCGCGCCAGCGCGAGGTCGTCGACCGCGGCGAGCGGGTCGCGCGGCGCGAACGCGAACTCGAGCTGGCCGCTGCCGAACTCGGGATGCATCTGGTCGACGGGCACGCCGGCGACGTCGAGCGCCTCGAGCGCGGCGAACGCGAAGGCCTCGACCTCGAGCAGCGCGCGCGTCGAGTAGGCCGGGCCCGTCGTCGCGGGCACGGGGGGCTCGCCCTCGACGGGCGACGGGCGGAACACCGTGCACTCGAGCTCGAACCCGACAAGGAACGTCAGCCGGACGTCCTCGGCGTCGTCGACCACGCGCCGCAGCGCGGTGCGCTGGCACGTGGGGTGCGGCGTGCCGTCGAGGGAGAACAGGTCGGCGGGCGCCCACGCGAGGCGCGCGTCGCGGTCGAGCATCGCCATCGACGACGTGTCGGCGATGCCGCGGAGGTCGCCGACGACCGGGTCGACGTCACGCGTCGCGTTGAGGTGATCGTCGACCGAGAACAGCACGCCCGCACTGTTGGAGATCGTGACGCCGTGCGTGCTCGCCGACAGCAGCTTCCGGTGCGGCAGCACCTTCACGCGCGAGATACCCGCGTTGTCGACATGGCACACGAGCAGGGCGCGGATGTCGTCGAAGCGCACGGATCGGTTCATGCCGGGTCTCCTCCCAGCCGGGGTCCCGGTCGGGGGAGGTCGGGCCCGGCGCTCGGGATCAGTATGCACCCGGCGCGTTTCGCGCGGTTTTCACGTGCGGCGTAGCGCCGGCCTCAGCGCGCGGCGCGCACCGAGGCGCGGTGGGCGTCATCGCGCGAGGAACGGCCGTCAGGCTCCGGCCGGTGCCCCGGCAGGGACGCCCTTCAGCTCGGAGTATCGCTGTGCGTGGACCTGCGCCAAGTCGATCGCGCCCGTCATCAGCGCCTCGGCGCACTCGCGTGCGGCCTCGTCGAGCTCGAGCTGTCGGCTGGTTCCCTCTGCGCTGGCCTGCAGGGCGCGCTTCAGGCGGTCCCGGTCTTCGTAGATCATGGTCTCCTCTTCTCGGTCGTCGGAGCGATCATGACGTCGTCGTCAACCGGTGCAGAGGAAGATACCGCGTCGCGGGCTCACCGCAAAGCCGAATGTGAACGTTTCGTCATCACGTTCCGTTCACGTCGCGAGCCCGTCCGGTCGGTCGGACCTGCACCTCGACCGAGGTTGGTGCCCGACGCGATCCTCCGCGGCCGGCCGGCCCACATCAGCCTGTCCGGAAGCCATGTCGTCCCACCGATCGGACGAATTCGGGCGCTGCAGCTGACGGCTGGGCGCCGATTCCCGTCCGATCGGCGCGCAGCGCCGCGTCCGGGGTCAGGTCGTCGCCGACCACGACCACGACCAGCCGAAGATCAGCAGCAGGTACGCGATCACCGTCGTCGCGATGATCGACAGCACCGCGATGCCCGCCACCGTCGCCGCGAGGGCGAGCACGCGCGACGCCCAGTTCCGCCGGTCGGTCGACCCCCAGTAGAGCCGCCACGAGCTGCTCGCCCGCAGCATCCGGCCGGACGCGGCGAACGGAGCCGCCATCGCGACACCGAGCACCGACAGCGAGAGTCCCTGTTCGCCGCGGACGGCACCGACCATGACGATCGCACCGCACCCGACGAGTAGCGCGAGTGAGATGAACAGCTGCACGTGACCGGCCCACCAGATTCCGCGGGCCAACCGGTCGTGATCGGCCGGCGGGCGTCGTCGCCACCAGCGCGGCCGCGCGGCATCCATCGCCGGGTCGGCGTCGCCGACCATCGCCGAGGCGGATGGCGCGCGCTCGCGGTGCGCGGCCCCCGCCGCGGCATCCTCGCTCTGCTCGTCGCGCTCGGGCCGGGGCATCCGCATGCTCAGCGCTGCACGTCGAAGACGTTCTTGACGACGCCGTTCGAGTAGGCCTCGTGCTCGACGAGCTTCAGCGAGCCCTGCTCGTTGCCGTCGAACAGTCGCTTGCCCTCCCCGAGGGTGACCGGGAAGACGAGCAGGTGGTACCGGTCGACGAGGCCCGCCGCGGCGAGGCCCTGCGCGAGCGTCGCGCTGCCGTGGACGATGATCGGGGCGCCCTCGCCCTCCTTGAGTGCGGCGACCTCGTCGAGCGAGCGCAGCACGGCCGTGCCCTCCCACTCGGGGTCGGTCAGCGTCGACGAGACGACGTACTTCGGCATGGCGTTGTACTGCGGGAACTCGTCGGTCATCTTCGGCCAGATCGGGGCGAACTCGTCGTAGCTGACGCGGCCCATGAGCATCGCCCCGGCCTCGAGCTGCTCGCGGCCCTTGATCTCGTACGCCTCCTCGACGAAGGGCACTTCCGTGAAGGTCCACCCCGCGCGCGGGTGGTCGCCGCCGCCGGGCGAGTCGATGACGCCGTCGAGGGTGATGAACTCGGTCACGATGAGGGTGCGCATGGGAGGTCCTTTGCTCGGTTCGGGCGAGGCGGGATGTCCGTCTCATTCTGGACGTCGAACGGGCGACGGCGCGATCGACATCGGGGGCGACGTCGCCTGCTCCGCCGTGGCCTCTTCCACCCCTTCGGCCGCGACCGGCTCCCGGCGCTTCCGCGTCACGAGGTACGAACCGCCGAGGACGAGCGCGAACCCGACGATCGTCCACACCGTCACGCGCTCGCCGAGCACCAGCGCGCCCGCGAGGATGGCGACGGCCGGGTTGACGTAGGTGATCGCCGTGGCCTTCACCGGCCCGATCTCGCCGATGAGCGCCACCATCAGCAGGAACGCGAGCGCGCTGCAGACCACGGCCAGCACGACGATCGACACGATGACGTTTGTCGAGGGCCAGGCCGCGGGCCACGCGCCTGTGAACAGCACGAACGGCACGTAGACGACCGCGGTGGCGGCGAGCGACACGGCGACGACGCCGACGCCCGGGAGGTCGGGCATCCAGCGGGCGAGGATCGCCGGGCCGAGCGCATACCCGATCACCACGACCGCCATCTGGGCCACCGCGATGAGGTCGGAGCCCGCGATGTCGAGCCCGACGAGTGCCGCGACGCCCAGCATGCCGAGCCCGATGCCGAGCCAGTTGAGGCGCGTGAGCCGTGCGGGACGACCCATGATGAACGCGATGGCCACGCCGGCGAGCGGCACCGTGGCCAGCAGGAGCCCAGCGGTCGAACTCGGGAGACGCTGCTCGGCCGCACTGAGGAAGTACCACGGCAGGACGATCTCGACCACGGTGTACGCGAGCATCGGCTTCCAGCGCCGCACCACCTGCCAGACCTCGCGCCGGAAGAACGCGAGCGGCATCAGCAGGAGCGCGGCGAGCGCCGAGCGCCCGAGCACGACCATGGCGGGCTCGAGCTCGCTCACCGCCACCTTGATGAACAGGTACGGGATGCCCCAGGCGACCCCGAGCGCGGCGAAGAGGAAGAACCCACGGCGAGTCACCTGCACAGTCTCGCGCGTGCCGCCGACACCCGCGACCCGGCGTCCCGCCGCTCGAAGATGTCCCTGTTCCCCGTCGCCGGGCTCCTGCTGGAGGATCCGGACCCGGTCGTCGCGAAGCACGTCGGCATCGCATTGCGTCATACCGGACCGGTCGACCCCGACGGCCTCGTCGCCATCCGCTCGATTGCGAACATCGAGCGGATGCCGCGCCCGATCGGCGAGACCGTTCCTCGCCGAGATGAGGGAGAAGGGTATTCCGGGGATACCTTTCTCCCTCACCTCGGGACGAGAGGATGGCGCCCGGTGCGGCGACCGTGCGGACGCCGACCCGGGGCCCGGAAACGCGAATCGCGCCGGCGGGGGCTCCACTCCCCCGCCGACGCGATGTCGGGGCCGGTCGGCCCGGGAACGTGGTTCCCGCGCCGACCGGAGTCATCGGCCGCGATCAGCCCGTGCGGCCGGGCACGCGCTCGCGCCACGGACGCCTGGCACTCGCCGCGGGCACGTGGCTCTGGCGCCGCAGGCCCGCGGACGCGCCGCGGAAGCGCGGCGGTCGCGCCGCGATCAGGCCGCGGCGAGCAGCCCGAGCGAGTCGATGACGCGGTTCGAGAAGCCCCACTCGTTGTCGTACCAGGCGACGACCTTGATGTGCTTCCCGTCGACGCGGGTGAGCGCGGCGTCGAAGATCGACGAGTGCGGGTTGCCGACGATGTCGCTCGAGACGAGCGGCTCCTCGGAGTACTCGAGCACGCCCTTCAGCGGGCCCTCGGCCGCGGCCTTGTAGGCGGCGAGCACCTCGTCGACGGTGACGTCCTTCGACACGGTCGCGTTGAGCTCGACGATCGAGCCGACCGGCACGGGCACGCGCATCGAGTCGCCGTTGAGCTTGCCGTCGAGCGCCGGGAGCACGAGGCCGATGGCCTTCGCGGCACCGGTCGAGCTCGGCACGATGTTCTCGGCGGCAGCGCGGGCGCGACGCGCGTCGGAGTGCGGGGCGTCCTGCAGGTTCTGGTCCTGCGTGTACGCATGGATCGTCGTCATGAAGCCGTGCTCGATGCCGGCGAGGTCGTCGAGCACCTTCGCGAGCGGCGCGAGCGCGTTGGTGGTGCACGACGCGTTCGAGACGATCGTGTGCGAGGCGGGGTCGTAGGCATCCGTGTTGACGCCGTAGGCGAGCGTGACGTCGGCACCCTTCGAGGGGGCCGAGACCAGCACCTTCTTCGCGCCCGCCTCGAGGTGCGCCTTCGCGGCCTCGGCGTCGGTGAAGCGGCCGGTCGACTCGAGCACGATGTCGACGCCGAGCTCGCCCCAGGGGAGCTTCGCGGGGTCGCGCTCGGCGAGCACCTTCACGCGGCGGCCGTCGATGACGAGCACGTCGCCGTCCACCTCGACGGTGCGGCCGAAGCGGCCCCCGACCGTGTCGTACTTCAGCAGGCGGGCGAGCGCGGCGGGCTCGGTGAGGTCGTTCACGGCGACCAGTTCGAAGTCGGCGTCGCGCTCGACGAGCGCGCGGACGACGTTGCGGCCGATACGGCCGAATCCGTTGACGGCGATGCGGGTGGTCATGACGTCAGGGGTCCTTTCCTCTGTTGCCGTTCCAGCATCATGGTGGGACGGATGCCTCGGCAGTGGCCGGAGCGACATCATGCGAAAGGATCTCGCCAACTCGTGTCCTCGTCACGCCGCGGGCCTGCCCCGACTCGTCGCGAGCTCCCACCCGGCTCACAGGGAGGGCAAAGGTCGGCTCGCGACGATCGGGAGATGCGTCCCTCCCGTACCGCCGCCGTACTGCTCTTCGCGTACGCCGTCGTCATGCTCTGGGTGACGCTCGGACCCGCTCCCGGTGCGGTCGCGGGGAACCAGGCGCCTCGCGGCGTGCTGGACCCGGGCATCTGGTTCGACTCCGACACGTGGACGATCGGCTCGCGGACCGAGTTCGAGCTCAACGTCCTGCTGTTCGTTCCGTTCGGCGCGCTGCTCGCGTTCGCCCTCCGCGGCGCACCCGTGATCGTGCCGGCCCTGATGAGCGCCGGGTTCGCGCTGCTCATCGAGGTCGCGCAGATCCCCATGGCAGATCGGATCTCCGACCCGCGCGACCTGGTCGCGAACTCCCTCGGCGCCGTGATCGGCATCCTCGTCGCCCGCTTCTCCGACGCGATCGCGAGCATTCCCGCCAGGATGAAGGCACGGCGCCGCGCGGCGCTCGTGCGCGAGGTCGCGCGCACCTCGCCGATCCCGACGGCGACCGGCCCGATCCGAGCGGCGACCGGCGGCATGCGCCTCACGGCCGACGACCGGGCGAGCACCCGAGCGCCCGAGGGGCGAAGCATCCGCTGACCCGCAGCCTGCGCTCGCAGCGGGACGCCGCGCGGCGACGCGGAGCGCGCGGACTACCTCACGCCGCGAACGTGTGCCGGTACTCGCTGGGCGACGTACCGAGGATGCGGTGGAAGTGCAGCCGCAGGTTCGCGCCCGTGCCGAGGCCGACGCGGTCGGCGACCTGTTCGACGCCGAGGTCGGTCCGCTCGAGCAGTTCCCGCGCGAGGTCGATCCGGGCGCGGAGGATCCACTGCATGGGGGTGTAACCGGTGTCCTCGACGAACCGGCGCGAGAACGTGCGCGGCGACACGTTCGCGTTCCGCGCCAGGTCGGCGAGCGTCAGCGGATCCTGCACGTGCTCCATGGCCCACTGACGCGTCGCCGCGAACACCTCGCCGAGCGGCTCGGGCAGCGCGCGCGGCACGTACTGCGCCTGCCCGCCGCTGCGGTAGGGCGCTGCGACGAGCCGCCGTGCGGCGTGGTTCGACACCGCGACGCCGTGGTCGCGGCGCACGAGGTGCAGGCAGAGGTCGATGCCGGATGCCGCGCCGGCCGACGTCAGCACCTGCCCCTCATCGACGAACAGCACGTTCTCGTCGACCCTGACGAGCGGATGCCGCGCCTGCAACGCGCGCGTGTAGTGCCAGTGCGTCGTGGCTCGGCGCCCGTCGAGCAGCCCGGTCGCGGCGAGCGCGAACGCCCCCGTCGAGATCGCGGCGAGCCGGGCTCCGCGCGCGTGCGCCGCCCGGAGCGCATCGACGACGGCGGCGGGCGGGTCCTCGCGGTCGGGGTGGCGGTAGCCGGGGATGAAGATCGTCTCGGCCCACTCGAACGCCTCGAGCCCGTCGGCCACGTGGTACGAGAGCCCGTCGCCGCCGGCGACCGGTCCCGGCTGCGCGCCGCACACCCGCACCTCGTACGGCATGCTCGCGCGGGTCGTGAACGTCTGCGCCGGGATCCCGACGTCGAGGGGCTTGGCGCCGTCGAGCACGAGCACGGCGACCCGGTGGTTCCTGCGTGGCATCCGCTCACCCCTTCCGTTGGCAAGGATGCCACCGATCGCAAGGATCTCGTAGTCCGGCGTCGTCGCGGCCCGACCGGCCCGCGCGTAGCGTGGTCGCATGTCCACCCCGGCCGGCCACGAGGCATCCGTCGACTTCGGCTCGTTGTTCACGCCCGGCCTGATGCAGTGGGGCCTGCGCGGCGATCCGCACCTCTGGTGGGCGATGCGCGACGCCCTCGCGGGCGAGCCGTTCCCGGCCGGATTCTGGGACGTGCGCAGCACGGTCCAGCGCGAGTTCGCCCGCCTGACCGGCGAGTCTCTGACCGACACCGACGAGCCGCTGCGCGTCGCCGAGTTCGTGACCGGCAGCGGCATCAGCGACGGGCACGTGCTGCCGTCGTTCTGGGTGCGGACCGCCATCCCGATCCTCATCGACCGGTGGGCTGCGGCGCGAGCCGCCGCCGAGGGCGCCGCCCGCGACCGCCGGCCCGCCGGCCCGGACCGGGCGGCGATGTGAGCGACGAACTGGTCCTGGTCACCGGCGGCACGGGATTCGTCGGGACGGCCTGCATCATCCGGCTGCTGGGCGACGGCGTCCGCGTGCGCACCACCGTGCGCGACCTCGGCCGCGCCGACGAGGTGCGCGAACTCGTCCGCGGCGCCGGGGCCGACCCGGGCGGCATCGAGTTCGTCGCCGCCGACCTCATGCACGACGCCGGATGGAGCGAGGCGGTCGCCGGCGCCACGCACGTGCTGCACGTGGCGTCGCCGTTCCCCGCCCGCCAGCCGAAGGACGAGGACGAGCTCATCGTGCCCGCGCGCGAGGGCGCGCTGCGCGTGCTCGGGGCCGCGCGCGACGCGGGCGTGCGCCGCGTGGTGCAGACGTCGTCGTTCGCGGCGATCGGCTACGGTCGCCCCGACCCGGGCCGGCCCTACACCGAGGCGGACTGGACGGACCCCGACGGTCCCGGCGTGACGCCGTACGCCAAGTCCAAGACCCTCGCCGAACGCGCCGCGTGGGACTTCGTCGACCGCGAGGGCGGCGGACTCGAGTTCGCCACCGTGAATCCCGTCGGCATCTTCGGCCCGGCACTCGGCACCGACCTCTCGTCATCCCTCGAGTTGCTGCGCCAACTGCTGGACGGCTCCTTCCCGGTCGTGCCGAACGGGTCGGTCGGCGCCGTCGACGTGCGCGACGTGGCCGACCTGCACGTGCTCGCGATGCGCCATCCGGATGCCGCGGGCGAGCGGTTCCTGGCGGCTTCGGGCGACGCCATCACCTACATCGAGCTCGCCCGGCTCCTGCGCGCCCGGCTCGGCGAGCGCGCGCGGCGCGTACCGACGCGCGTGATCCCCGACTGGGTCGTGCGAGTCGGCGCGCCCTTCAACCGCGAGCTGCGCCTGATGTCGCAGGAACTCGGCCGCCGCGGCGACGCCTCGCACGAGAAGGCCACCCGGGTCCTGGGCTGGACGCCACGGGACCGCGACGAGTCGGTGCTGGCCTCGGCGCGGAGCCTCATCGACCACGGCCTGGTCCGCGACTGAGCGTCGGGCGAACCGGAGGACCGCCTCGACTCGTGACCTCGGCGAGATCGTCGTGACCCGATCGACACCGACGTGATCGGATCGTGACCCCCGCGAACCCGAAACCGGCGTCGGACCTCCTCCGCTCGGGGGAGGATGTCGGGAGCAACACCGCGAGCTGGGACGACGACGTGCCGGATCCCGGCACGCGGGCACAGCCACGCGAACACCCGGGGGAAGCGAGAACATGTCGGCAGCGGAGTCTCACGAGACAGGCGATGACCGCCTGCGCGTCGGGGACCCCTCTGCGTCCACCGGTCGAGGGCTCGGGTCGGCCGCGCTCGTCGTCGGCCTGACCGCGGTCATCCTCGCGTTCGCGACGCCCTACCGGGAGTCGCTCGGTTCCGCACTGCTCGCCGTGCTCGCGGTGTTCACCTCGACGCTCGGACTGGTCGCGCGCGGTCGCGCCCGCCGCGCCGGCGAACGGCCGTCGACCGCCGCCATCGCCGCGGTGTGGCTCGGCGTCGGTGCGCTCGCCATCGTCGGCATCTCCGTGCTCCCGGCGCTGCTCATGCCGAGCGCGACCGGTCCCGCCGGCTGACCCGCTCAGCCGGCTGACGGGCGCCGACCTGCCTCAGCCGAGGCGCACGAGTCGGCGCACGTCGTCGTCGGGCAGGTCGTCGGCCACGGCCGTGACCTCGACGGAGTCGAGCCGGACGACCCCGCCGTACGCCGAGAGGAACGCCGTGTCGGCGGCGTCGCGCCCCGTCGCGATGCGCACCATCGACGGTCGCGGCGCGAGCGTCGTCGCGTCCACGACGTGCCAGGCCCCGTCGACCCATGCCTCGGCGACCGCATGGAAGTCCATCGGATCCAGGCCCGGCGCGTACACCGCGACGAGCCGCGCCGGCACGTCGAGCGCGCGAAGGAGCGCCACGACGAGGTGGGCGTAATCGCGGCACACGCCCTCGCGCGCGAGGAGCGTCTGCACCGCGCCATCCGTCGGACTGCTCGAACCGGGCACGTACGACAGGCGCGTGCCGACCCACGACGAGACCGCCGCGAGCCGGTCGGCGCCGTCGAGTCCCGCGAACTCGGCGGCCGCCGTCGCGGCGAGTCGATCCGACTCGGCGTACCGGCTCGGCCGCAGGTACGTCAGCAGGTCGACCGCGTCGACGGATGCCTCGGCCGCGCGCCCGGGTACCTCGGCCGAGTACGAGCACTCGAGCGCTCCGGCCGGCGCGTCGACGACGTGCAGGCGGTTGCCCGCGGCATCCGTCAACTCGACCGCCTCGATCGGATGGCCGTCGGCATGGAACTCGAGACGCTCGGTCGCCTCGACGTCGCGTGCCACGGCCACCTGGAACGCCAGCCGGGCAGGCGCATCGACCCGGAGCCGGATCTCGCAGCCGACCGAGCGCGCGCTCACGCGCGGCCCTCTCGCCAGCCGTGCTCGGGTTCGAAGCCGAGCTCGTCGCGCGCCCGCTCGATCGAGAACAGCGACTCGGTGCCCGCGAATTCGCGCTTCAGCGGGACGCCGGGGAAGAACTCCTCGACGAGGTCGCGCGTCGGCCGGCTCATCACCGTGTCCGCGTTCGCGATCACGTAGGCGCGCGCACCGTCGACGTCGGCCTCAAGCGCGCGGCGCACCGACTGCGCGGCATCCCGCACGTCGATGTAGCCGAACGCGTTGAACAGCCGCGAGCGCGGGTCGTCCTCGAAGGCCGGGAACTCGTCGTAGCGCTCGGGGTCGATGACGTTCGAGAACCGCAGCGCGACGAACGGGATGCCGGTCCAGTCCGCCACGTGCTCGGCCATCGTCTCCCCGAGCACCTTGGAGAGCGAGTAGGTCGAGTTCGGCTTCGGGTAGTGCTCCTCGTCGAGGGGCAGGTAGTCGGGCAGTCCGTCGGGGCCGAAGTCGAGCCCGAGCGTGGTCTCGCTCGACGACCACACGACCTTCTCGAGCCCGACCTTCGCCGCCGCGAGGAAGACGTTCGAGTTGATGGCGTTGTTGACGTTCAGCGTGCGCGCCGGCGGGAAGATCGTCGGCGCCGGGATGGCGGCGAGGTGCGCGACCGCGTCGACGTCCTGCAGCACCTCGACGGCGTCGCCGAAGTCGGTGAGGTCGGCCTGCGTGTACACGAGGTCGGGCCTCGACCATCGTGGCGGGAGCTTCGACGAGGGCGGCGTGACGTCCGTCGCGAGCACCTCGTACCCGTGGTCGAGCAGGTCGAGCACGACGGCCCGTCCCGCGAGTCCCGACGCGCCCGTGACGCAGATCCGCTTCGGCATGGATGCCCTCCTCGTGTGGTCCCCGTCCATCCTGCCGTCGCGTGCGCAGCGCGTCACCCCGGTTGCGCGAGCGAACCGGCCCGCGCGGCTACGCCGGCGCCACGGGGGCCCAAGCGCCGGTGCCGACCGCCTCGGACGCGACCTCGGCGCCGAACCGGTCCAGCCGGAAGGATGCCAGCACGGGCGACGGCGCACCGGTCAGGATCTCCTCGGCGAGCAGTTCGCCGAGGGCGAGCCCGAGCGTCGCGCCCGAATGGGTGAACAGCGTCGAGAGACCCGCGATCGACGGCACCGCGCCGACGACCGGCTCGCCGTCGCCCGGGATCGGCTTCAGCCCGGCGCCGATGCGCTGCGCGGTGAGGCGCGGGTTGCCGGAGAGCACCCGCGAGGCCTCGTCGAGGAGGCCCTCCACGGTCTCGTCGGGGACGGTGATCGACCCGTCGTCGCCGACGACGATCGACTTCTCCGCCCAATCGGCGTCGAGCACGAGCCGCCCGTCCGGCGTCGGCCGCACTGCCACGCGCGGAGTGTTGAGCACGGTCCGCACCTCGAGGTCGACCGGCTCGGTGAAGAGCACGAACGCCGCGGGAGTGGCGTCGGGAACGGTCACGCCGAGTGCGGCGAGGTGCGCGGGCACGTCGCCGCCGGTGGCGAGGACGACGTGGTCGGCTGCGATGCGCGTGCCGTCGCCGAGGACGACGCCGGTCGCGGTGCCGTCCTGGACGTCGACCCTCGCCTCGCCGGCCTGCTCGATGACCCGAGCGCCATCCGACGCGGCCGCCGCGACCAGGGCGGCGACCAGGTCGGGCAGGTTCACCCAACCCTCGCCCGGATTGAAGATCGCCCCCTCGGCCGCCACCGCGTCGGCGTCGACGTCGGGCGCGAGGCCGGCGACATCCTCGCGCTCGACCCAGACCGCGTCGTAGCCGGCCGCCCGCTCGAACGCGAACGTGTCGCGGAAGCTCTCGCCGTCGCCGGCCCACTTCATCGCACCGTCGAAGCGGAGGTAGGCGCGACTCTCGGGGTGGCGTTCGGCCCACGTGCGGTAGCGGTCGAGCGCGATCAGCCGCAGGTAGTGGTAGTCGCGCGAGCGGTCGCCCGACGAGTTCAGCCAGGCGATGGAGCGGCCGGATGCGCCGTCGGCGATCGCCCCGGAGGTGACGAGCGTCACCTCGGCGCCGCCGCGTGCGAGGTGCGCCGCGGTCGACGCACCGAGGATGCCCGCGCCGATGACGGCGACGTGCTTCGTTCCGGTTCCAGACATGGTCGTGTCGTTCCTTACTCGTGGTTCTCGATGCTGCAGGTGGTTCAGGCGTCGACGGATGCCGCGGCGTGCGCGCGCTCGATGAGTTCGAGCACCGCGACCGCATCGGCCGGGTCGACGGGGAGTGGGCCGCCGTCGCGGAGCGCGACGGCGAGGAGCCGATAGAACGCGCCGTAGTCGCCGCGCTCGGTGGGGACCGGCGTGCCGCCGCCGTCGGTGCCGAGGAGACCTCGACGGGACTCGGGCGTCTCGCCGAATCCCGGGTCGCCGGGCCGGGCGCCCGCGATGAGCGCGGGCTCCTGGCCGTCGAGGCCCCAGGAGGTGTATCCGGCTCGGGAACCGAGCACGTGGAAGCGCGGGCCGAAGCGTGGGGCCACGGCGTTCATCCAGAGGTGGGAGCGCACCCCGGACTCGTGCCGGAGCGCGAGGAAGACGTCGTCGTCCGCGACGGCACCGGGGCGCCGGCGTTCGATCTCCGCGGCCTCGAGCTCGGTGACCGGGCCGAGGAGCTGCACCGCCTGGTCGATGAGGTGCGTACCGAGGTCGTACAGGATCCCCCCGGCCTCGGCGACGGTGGCCTCGGTCTTCCACGATGTCGGCGGTTCGGGCTTCCACCATTCGAACCGCGACTCGAACCGGCGGACCTCGCCGAGCTCGCCGTCTGCGACCAGTCGGCGGACCGTGCGGAAGTCGCCGTCCCAGCGCCGGTTCTGGAAGACCGTGAGCCGGCGGCCGAGCCGCGCCGCCCTCGCGATGAGTTCGCGCCCCTCGTCGGCGGTCACCGCGAACGGCTTGTCCACGACGACGTCGAGACCCGCGTCGAGCGCCGCCGCGGCGAGCTCGGCGTGCGTGCCGCTCGGTGAGCCGATGACGACGAGGTCGAGTCGATCGGCCATCGCCCAGAGCTCGCCGACGGTCGTGACGGTGGTGACCGACGGATGCCGCGCCTCGGCGGCCGCCCGCCGGGCCGGGTCGCGCGTCACGATCGCGTCGAGCGAGTACGCGGGGTCGGCGTCGAGGAACGGGGCGTGGAAGACCCGCCCGGAGGTGCCGAAGCCGATGATGCCGGTGCGGATCGGCGCGCGCTGCGAGACATCCGCCATCACAGCACCTCCGAGAGGAAGCGCTGCAGGCGCGGACTGCGCGGGCGGTCGAAGAGGTCGCCCGGGGCGCCCTGTTCCACGACCCGGCCCTCGTCCATGAACACGACCTGATCGGCGACCTTGCGCGCGAAGCCCATCTCGTGCGTGACGACGAGCATCGTCATCCCGCGCTGGGCGAGGCCGGCCATGAGGTTCAGCACGCCCTTGACGAGCTCCGGGTCCAGTGCGCTGGTCGCCTCGTCGAAGAGCATGACCTCGGGTTCCATGGCGAGCGCGCGGGCGATCGCGACGCGCTGCTGCTGCCCTCCCGAGAGGTCGCGCGGGCGGTGGTCGGCGCGTTCGGCGAGGCCGACCTCGGTGAGCCGTTCCATGGCGATGCGGGTCGCGTTCGCCTTCGACATCCGCTTGACGTTGCGCAGCGCGAGCGCGACGTTCTCGAGGGCGGTGTGGTCGGGGAAGAGGTTGAAGTGCTGGAACACCAACCCGATGCGGCGACGTACGCTGTCGGGCTTCTGGTCGAGGATGCTCCGACCGGCGAGCAGCACGTCGCCGCGGCTGGGCTCGTGCAGCCGGTTCACGCCGCGCAGCAGCGTCGACTTGCCCGAACCGGAGGGCCCGATGATGCAGGTCGTGGTGCCGGGGGCGACCTCGAGGCTCACGTCGCGGAGGACCTCGATGTCGCCGTAGGCCATGCTGAGGCCGCGAAGCTCGAGACTCGAGCCGGCGTAGACGTGGCCGTCGGTGATCGGCACGGGAGACGTGTACGTCATGAGTTCTCTCCGTAGGTCAGTGCCGGGCTGGGGGTCTGCTCCTCGACCTCGTCGAGACCGCTCTTGGGCGGCGCCGCCGTGCGACGGCCCGTGCGGAACCGATCGTCGAAGTAGTTCACGAGGTGCGTGAGCGGCACCGTGATGACGAGGTAGAACAGGCCGGCCAGCACGAGCGGCGAGAGGTTGCCGGTGAGGACCGCGGCATCCTGCCCGACGCGGAACAGCTCGCGCTCGGAGACGAGCAGGCCGAGGAAGTAGACCAGGCTCGAGTCCTTCACGATCGCGATGAACTGGTTCACGAGGGCGGGCAGCACGCGACGGACGCCCTGCGGCACCACGACCAGGCGCATCGCGCTGCCGTAGCTCATGCCGAGCGCGCGGCACGCCTCGAGCTGGCCCCGGTCGACGCTCTGGATGCCGGCGCGGAAGATCTCGCCGATGTAGGCGCTCGCGATCAGGCTGAGGGCGAGGATGCCGAGCGGGTACGGCGAGGGGCCGAAGACCTGCTGGCTGAGCCGGGCGAAGCCCTGGCCGATGAGCAGGATGGTCAGGATCGCGGGCAGGCCGCGGAAGATGTCGGTGTACACGCGGGCGGGGATGCGCAGCCAGCGTGACCGCGAGATGCCCATGATCGCGACGACCATGCCGAGCACGATGCCGATCAGGGTCGCCGCGATCGAGATGACGAGGGTGTTCACCAGGCCGGTGCCGAGCATCTGGGGGAACACCTGCCACATCGCCTCGAAGTCGAGGAAGGTCGCGACGAGGGTGTCGAGCCAGTCCATGAGGTCCTCCGTTGGGGTGGGGGGATGATCCGGTGCGGGCCGCGGGTGCTGTGGTGCGACCCGCACCGGGCTGGGGGCCGGTTACTCGCCCTGCTCGTCGGACGGCAGGTACTGGTCGGGCATCGGCGAGCCCGGGAACCACTTCTCGTAGAGCTCCTTCCAGGTGCCGTCCTCCATGGCCGCGTGGAGCGCCTCGTTGAGCGCCTCCTGGAACGCGGTGTTGCCCTTCGCGATCGCGAAGCCGGCGGGAGCGTCGAACGACGGGATGTCGATCGCGTTGACGAGCCCGTACTGCTCGGCGTACTCCTTCGCCGCCTCGTAGTCGAGGAAGTGGGCATCGATCGAGCCGCTGTTCACCGCCGAGATCGCGGCGTTGTTGTCCGGGAAGCGGACGAGCTCGGTCTCGGTGAAGTTCTTCACCGCGTAGGCCTCCTGGAGGGTGCCCTGCACGACGCCGAGGCGCATGCCGGCGAGGTCGGCCTCGTCCTCGATGCCCGCGTCGGGGCTCGCCATCACGGTGAGGTAGCCCGCGAGGTACCCGTCGGAGAAGTCGACCGTCTCCTTGCGCTCGTCGGTGATGCCGATCGCGGCGACGCCGGCGTCGAACTGGCCGTTCGCGACGGCGGGGAGGATGGCCGAGAAGTCCTGGCCGGTGAACACGACGTCGTCGATGCCGATACGGCCGGCGACATCAGTGAAGAACTCGACGTCGAAGCCGGTGAACTCGCCGTTCTCGTCGGTGAACGTGTAGGGCTTCGCGTCGCCGAGGCTGGCCACGCGGATCTGCCCGGGGGTGATCAGGCCGTAGGGGTTGTCGGCCGCGTCGTCGGACGAGGAGGTGCCCGCCGCGCCGCTGGCGCAGGCGGAGAGGACGAGGGCGGTTGCCGTCGCGGCGACGGCCAACGCCGTGCGCCGGAGGATGGTGCGCTGGTTCACGATGCTGCTTCCTGTTCCTGTCGGGGGAATGTGCGGTTCGATTCGTGTGGTGCTGTGGTGTTCCCGTTGTTCGCCCGGGGTGGGGCTCCCGGTGAACGCCGATCCGGAGGCGGTTCCCCTCCGGCTCTTGTTGAGACCGGTCTCAGTCACGTAGATTGAGACCGGTCTCAACGCGTTTCCGGAACACTAACCGGCCGTCGAGACATCCGTCAACAACTTTCTCTGAGGAGATCTCGAATGCCCGCAGATCACGTGAACGGCCGCCGCGAGGTGACCGTGAGCGACGTCGCCGCGGCCGCGAAGGTGTCGAAGGCGACGGCCGCGAGGGTTCTGGGCGGCTACGGAGCCGCGAGCGAGGCCGTCCGCGATCGCGTGCAAGCGGCCGCCGAGGAGCTCGGCTATCGCCCGAACGCCCTCGCGAAGACCATGACCACCGGGCGCTCGAACTCGATCGGCATCATCGTCGGCGACATCGAGAACCCGTTCTTCGCGCAGGCCACGAGGGGTGCGGCGGATGTCGCGAAGGCCGCGGGATACGACCTGATCCTGCTCAACTCCGACGAGCACGCCGACGCCGAGGAGAACGCCGTCTCGGTGCTGCTCGCCAAGCGCGTCGACGGCATCCTCGTCGCCCCCGCCTCGACGACCGACCCCTCGGCGCTCAGCGCGGCGGTCGACAGCGGGCGCCCGCTCGTCCTGTTCGACCGCACGGCCGACGGCCTCGACGTCGACACCGTCGTCGCGGACAACCGCGCCGGCGCACGCCGGCTGACCGACCTGCTGCTCGAGGCGGGACACCTCCGAGTCGCGTTCGTCTCGACGATCGCGCACGACGGCGACTACCGTGTCGGCGACCGCCTCGGCTCGAGCTCCGTCGGCGACCGCGTGGCGGGCTTCGTCGATTCCCTCGTGGCCGCGGGCATCGACGATCCGGCGCGGTTCGTACGCCTGAACGCACGCCGCGACGGCGTCGATACGATCGTCCGCCGACTGGTCGACGAGGGCATCACCGCGATCGTCGCGTCCGACAGCCTCATCGCGCAGGCGGCATTCCGCACGCTGCGCGAGCTCGGGATCGCGATCCCGGACGGGATCTCGCTCGTCACCTTCGACGACGCCGACTGGACGAGCCTGTCCGCGCCCGCGATCACCGTCATGGCCCAGCCCATCCATGCCATCGGCGCCGAGGCCGCCCGTCTGCTCATCCGGCGCATCGCGGGCGACGGCGCACCGCGTGAGAACGTGGTGCTCCCCCAACGGCTCATCGAACGCGAATCGATCGCCCCTCCCGCGCACTGACTGACGGACGGACGCGCTCGGCCCGTCACGCCGCGGGCCGCGGCATCCGACGCACGTACGATCGACGCATGAGCGATCCCGCCCGCGAGCCCGACGACCGCGAACCCGGCGACGACGTCGGAGTGGGACCCACCGGCCAGGCGCCCACCCCCTGGTTCGGCGACCAGTACGACGTCGGCGGGCTCGGCATGGGGCGGCTGTTCGCGTGGGGCGCTGTCCTGCTCGGCGTGGGGGCGCTGGTCATCGCGTTGTTCGCCCCGCTCGAGGGGCAGGCGCTGCGCACGGTGTGGATCGCCGGCTTCGGGGCCGCCGCGATGTGGGTCGCGTGGATGGCCCCGTCGCGCTACCGCCGAGCGGGCGTGCGCGTGTCGTGGGCGGTGCCGCTGGCGATGGTGCTCGGCGGGCTCGCGATCGGGGTCGCGATCTACGCGTTCATCGTGATCGTCGCGGCGAGCGGCGGCGTGCAGCTTCCCGCGCCGTCGTACTGGTTCGGCACGACCGAGCCCGCGCCCGGCGTGCCCACCTGAGCCGCGCCAACCGCTCCGTCGCGCTCGCGGACACGCGACGACGGCGCCGTGCCTGCGGCCCCGCGCCCGACGACCGGTCAGGGGCTCGGCAGCGGCGCGTCGTACCCGTCGATGACGTCCTGGCCGCGGGTGACGGCCCCGAAGAGCTCCCACTGCGGCTGGCCGATCGTTCCGCCGACGATGCAGTTGCTCGCCGCGGCGTCGACGAGATCGGCCGGCCGGTTGCCGTCGTCGACCTCGATGTAGACGAACCACAGCCCGTCGCTGCGGAGCAGCACGGTCGCGTCCGGGAAGGGCGCGTAGTCGAGCAGTGCGAAATCGCCCGGGAAGAAGGCGTACGTCTGCGCACGGCACAGCGCGTAGGCGTCGATCGCCTCGAGGGGCCGGTCGGCGTCGGCGGCGATCGGCGCGTCGGACGCCGGCGGAACCTCGCTCGCGGTCGGGGTCGGCGACGGCGTGGTCGCCGCGGGCGGCTCCGACTCGGCTGGCGCCACGGGACCGCCGGGCGTGCAGCCGGCGAGCACGGCGGTGACGGCGAGGGCGGTCACCACGAGGGCGACGGATGCCGCGCGGCGGCGACGGTTCGACTCCATCCCGCGAGCGTATCCGGCGGCGAAGATGGACGGGACAGGGCCCGCCCTGAGTCCGAGACCGGTTGCCGCCCGCGTCCCGCGGGCGTAGACACGGCCCATGGGCGTTCACGATCGGTGGGACGACGGCGAACCCTACGAGCGCTTCATCGGGCGGTGGAGTCGCATCGTCGCCGGCCGGTTCGTCGACGAGCTCGGCGCGGAACGCGGCATCCGCTGGCTCGACGTCGGCTGCGGGACCGGCGCACTGACGGCCGCCGCGATCGAGCGCGGGTCGCCGTCGACGATCGTCGGCGTCGACCCGTCCGCGGCGTTCCTGGCGACGGCGCGAGACCGGCCGGGCATCGCGGGTCGGGTCGGGGTTCGGTTCGTCGTCGGCGACGCGCAGCACCTGCCGGTGCCGGACGACAGTGCGGATGTCGTCGTCTCCGGACTCGTGCTCAACTTCGTGCCGGATGTCGAGGCCGCCGTGGCGGAGTCGACCCGCGTCTCGGCGCCGGGCGCGCTCGTCGCCGCCTACGTCTGGGACTACGCCGAGGGCATGCGGATGCTGCGGCTCTTCTGGGACGTCGCGACCTCGATCGACGAGACGGCGGCCGCACTCGACGAGGGCCGACGATTCCCGATCTGCCGGCCCGGGCCCCTGCGACGACTGTGGTCCGACGCACCCGGGATGGACGCGGACTCGGTGCGCGTCGAAGCGATCGAGATCGACACCGTGTTCACCGACTTCGACGACCTGTGGCTGCCGTTCCTCGGCGGGCAGGGCCCGGCACCCAGCTACCTGGCATCGGCGACGGATGCCGCGCGCGCGGCGATCCGCGACGGGATGCGGCAGGCGACGACGCCCGCGACCCGGCCCGACGGATCGATCGCGCTTCGCGCCCGGGCGTGGGCCGTGATCGGACGGACGCGGTGAGCGCGGCCCGGGCCGAGGGTCAGCTCCAGAACCCGTCGTGCACGGCCGCAGCCTCGGGCAGGTCGGCGGGACCGACCACCTCGATCGGGCGGCCGCCGCGCGCGAACACCTCGCGCGACGGCAGGCTCAGCGTCGGCACGCCCTCCTGCGCTGCGACGATGTCGCGGAGTCCGGCCTCGGACAGCGCGAAGACGACGCGCGGGATGCCGCTCCAGTAGATCGCGCCCGCGCACATCGCGCACGGCTCGGTGCTCGTGTAGAGGGTCGCGGTCGCGAGCTCGGCCTCGTCGAGGGTCGCGGCCGCCTCGCGAACCACGTTCGTCTCGGCATGCCCGGTCGGATCGCGCCGTGTCACGACGGTGTTCATGCCCTCGACCGCGCGCCCGTCGGCCGTGACGACGATGGACCCGAACGGGTGGTCGCCGCGCTCGCGCGCCGCTCTCGCGAGTTCGACGCATCTGCGGAGCCGTTCGACGTCGCCCTCGATCATGCCGTTCGCGCCGTTCGCGCCGTTCGCGCCGCCCATGCCGTTCGCGCCGTCCATGCCGTTCCCCCGTCCATGCCGTCCTCCGTCGACGGATGCCGCCGCCTCCCATTCTGAGCCCTGTGGATGACGTCGTCTCGGCCCGCGCGGATCCCCTACCTTGGACCGCATGCCCCGAGCCCTCCCCCGTCTCGCCGCGCTCGCCGCCACGGCCGCGATGCTGGGACTCGCCGCGTGCGCCGCGCAGTCACCCGACCCGACGCCCAGCCCCACGACGGATGCCGCGGACGCCCCGCTCTTCGCGACCGACGAGGAGGCGCTGGCGGCGGCGGTCGCGGCGTACGAGGCGTACCTGGCCGTTGACGCCGCGATCGCAGCTGACGGTGGTGCGGATGCGGAACGCATTCGCGATGTAGTTGCCACTCACTACGCACCCGAACTCGAAGCTCAATATGCCAGTCAGCTCCACAGCGGTGCGGTGATGGTTGGCGAGGTCGCTCTAGACGATCCTCAGTTGGTGGAGTGGGATCAAGCGGCCGGGATCACGTACGTCTCGGTCCACGGGTGTCTGAACGTTGAACAGGTCCGGATCATCGATCGTTCCGGCGAAGACCGAACACCGGCGGGCCGGGACCCAGTCGTTCCACTGACCCTCACCTTTGAAGGAAAGGCAGATGCGTTGGTTCTCTCAAGGAGCGACCTGTGGTCGGGCGACGACTTCTGCTAACACTCATCGGGGGCGTGACCATCGCCGGACTCACCCTAGTTGCTACGCCGGCCTTCGCTTGTAGCCCTCGCGAGGCCGCGCTCGGTGCGTGTACCAAAGCCATTTCTGGGATCACTGGATCGAACCGCGAAGATGGAACGGATCTATGGGGGTGGATCAACTCCGACGACGACGACGGCGACAGCTCGAATGTCGAAGTTCCGGCATCCGGTCCTGGAGATGCACCGGAGACCATCAGCACCGCCGCCGAACCGGAGCGACCGACGGCACCCCCGCGGGACGTGTGCAACCCCGAGAATCCGATCGTGTGCGCGTTCGAGGGCGCCGAACCCGAGCCGCCGGCGCCAGGCGAACCGACCGTGACCCTGCGCGACATCGCGTCGTTCCGGCCGAGCGTGCCGTCCGGCGAGATGGAGCCGGCGGGGTGGGCGGTCGTCGGCCTGCCGGCGAACTTCGTCGGGGCGGCGAGCGTCGAGACCCGGTCCGGCAGCCTGCTCGGACGCCCGGCCGAGGTCAGGTTCCACCCCGTCGCCTACCAGTGGAGGCACTCCGACGGCGCCGTCGTCCACGCGACGGATCCCGGTGCCACCTGGGACGAGCTCGGCGTCGCCGAATTCGCGGCGACGCCGACGAGCCACACGTATGCGGCATCCGGTCGGTACACGGTCGACCCGACCGTCGTCTACGTCGCCGAGTACCGGTTCGACGGTTCGACCTGGCGTTGGATCGACGGAACCCTCAGCCTGCCCGCACCCCGGATGAACGTGCTCGTCGGCGAGTTCGACACCGTGCTCGTCACGGGCGACTGCACCGCCGCGCCCGACGGCCCCGGCTGCTGAGGGGGACGGTTCTCTTCGCCGACGTCCGGCACTTCGGTACCTGATGCTCGGTGCTCCGGTACCTCGATGCGGCGAGGAACTCTCCCGACGCGACGCGACGCGACGAGCGCGAGCGCGCGGAGCGCGACCTGCGGGCGCAGACCGCTACGCCGAGGGCGTCCGGTCGAGCGCCGCGAGCACCCGCGGCACCGATCCGCCGAGCTTCCACTCCTCCGCCAGGTCTTCGAGGGTCTCGCGGCGGGCGCCGGTCACCGGCGCGAGCCGGGCGCCCAATTCCTCCGCCGACGGCAGGTCGAGGTCGCGCACCACGTTCACGACGGTCGGGGCGACGGCGAGGTACTCGTGCGCGCCCGTGAGCTTCGCCCGCATCGAGGCGGACATCGTCGCGGGCGCCGCGGCCGCGGCATCCGGATCGCCCGACGCCACCGCGAGCATCGCATCGAGCGAGCCGAAGTCGCCGAGCAGGCCGGCTGCGGTCTTCTCGCCGACGCCGGCGACGCCCGGCAGCCCGTCGGACGAGTCGCCGCGGAGCGTCGCGAAGTCGGCGTACTGCGACGCCTCGATGCCGTACTTCGCGACGACCCACTCGTTGTCGACCAGTTCCAGCCGGTTCATGCCGCGCGCCGTGTAGATGACGCGCACGCCCCGGTCGTCGTCGACGAGCTGGAACAGGTCGCGGTCGCCGGAGACGACATCGACCGGCATCGTCGACTGCGTCGCGAGCGAGCCGATCACGTCGTCGGCCTCGTGCGCGGCCACGCCGACGATCGGGATGCCGAGCAGCCCGAGCGTCTCGCGGATCATCGGCAGCTGCGCCTCGAGCGGATCGGGCACCTCCTCGACGTCCGCCCCGGCGGGCACGACCTGCTCGACCCGGTGCGCCTTGTAGCTCGGGATGAGCTCGACACGCCAGTGCGGACGCCAGTCGTCGTCCCAGCACGCGACGAGGTGCGTCGGCTCGAACTCCGACACCAGCCGGGCGATCATGTCGAGCAGGCCCCGCACCGCATTCACCGACATGCCGTCGGCGCGCTTCAGCGAGTCGGGCACCCCATAGAAGGCCCGGAAGTACAGCGAGGCGGTGTCGAGGAGCATCAGTCGATCGGCCATGCGCCGATCCTCCCATCACCGCCCGACGAGAGCACGCCGGGCGCATCGGGCCGGCTCACAGCGAACCCACAGCCTGCGGGCGCATCCTGCGGAACATCGGTCGCCCCTGAGCGGTTCTTGTTCATGGACGCAGAAGTAACCGGCCCAGCTGGTGTCATCCGTCCGGGGCGGCGCAGCCGGTGCCGCCAGGAGAAGGAGCAACCGTGTCACACGACTATCGCAGGACTCCCGAGGCGGTCGACCGCCTCACCCCGCTGCAGCGCAAGGTCACGCAGGACGACGCGACCGAGCCGGCGTTCCGCAACGAGTACTGGAACAACCACGAGCCGGGCCTCTACGTCGATGTCGTGTCGGGCCAGCCGCTCTTCGCGAGCGTGCACAAGTACGACAGCCGTTCCGGCTGGCCGAGCTTCACCCGACCGATCGACGACGCCGCCGTCACCGAGCACGTCGACCGCTCGTTCTTCATGAAGCGGGTCGAGGTCCGGTCGGCCGGCGCCGACAGCCACCTCGGTCACGTCTTCGACGACGGGCCGACGGATGCCGGGGGCCTCCGCTACTGCATCAACTCAGCCGCACTGCGCTTCGTGCACCTCGACGACCTCGAGACCGAGGGCTACGGCGAGTACCGCACCCTGTTCGCCACCACCACCGAGGAGACCGCATGACCACCCCAGGCGCCATCACCACCGTCCCCGGAGCCGAGACCGCCGTCCTCGCAGGCGGCTGTTTCTGGGGCATGGAGGACCTCATCCGAAAGCTGCCGGGCGTGATCGACACCCGGGTCGGCTACAGCGGCGGTGACGTCGAGTACGCCACATACCGCAATCACGGCTCGCACGCCGAGGCGCTCGAGGTCGTCTTCGACCCGTCGAAGCTCACCTACCGCGACCTGCTCGAGTTCTTCTTCCAGGTGCACGACCCGACGACGAAGAACCGCCAGGGCAACGACGTCGGCACGAGCTACCGATCGGCGATCTTCCCGACGAGCGACGCGCAGTACGAGACCGCGATCGACACGATCGCCGACGTGGATGCCTCCGGCATCTGGCCCGGCCCGGTCGTGACCGAGGTGGCCGCCGCCGGCGCCTTCTGGGAGGCCGAGCCCGAGCACCAGGACTACCTGCAGCGCATTCCGTGGGGCTACACCTGCCACTTCGTCCGGCCCGGATGGCGCCTGCCGAAGCGCGACACCGCCGGCGCCGAGTCGACCGGCACCGGGTCGGCCGCCGCGAGCTGAGCTCCGCGCCGCGTCGAGCCGGGATCGGGAACGACCGAGATCGGGAACGAGGGCCCGCGACCGTACGGTCGCGGGCCCCTTCCACGCGCCGACCCGGCAGCGTCGCTGCGAGAGCACAGCGGATGCGCGCCCGATAGCGTGGGCCGCATGCGGTTCTCCGAACGGTTCCGCGCCACGAAGCGGGCGCCGATCCTGCAGGTGCTGAAGTCGGCGGTGGCGACCGTCGGCGCCTGGCTCCTCGCCGGATGGCTCATCCCGGGACCGCTCCCCGTCTTCGCCGCGATCGCGGCCCTGCTCGTCGTGCAGCCGAGCGTGAACCAGTCGCTCGGCAAGGCCATCGAGCGAAGTGTCGGCGTGATCGCCGGGGTCGCCATCGCCTCGGCGCTCGGGCTCGTCTTCGGTCCGAACAGCTGGGTGATCCTCGTCGCGATCCTCGTCGCGCTCGTGGCCGCGTGGTCGGCCCGGATGACCGCCGCGACGGCGAACCAGGTCGCGATCAGTGCGATGCTCGTGCTCGCGCTCGGCGGCACCTCGCCCGAGTACGCGCTCGACCGGGTGCTCGAGACGCTCATCGGCGCCGTGATCGGCATCGTGGTCAACGCGCTCATCGTGCCGCCGGTGCTCGCGGGCCCCGCGCGCGAGCAGCTCGCCCGGCTCGGCAGCGAGCTCGCGGCATCCGTCGACCGCCTCGCCGAGGCGCTGCTCGCGCCGCAGCGACCGGCCGACCTCACCGAACTGATGCTCGAGGTCCGGCTCATGCGGCCGATGCGGGATGCCGCGGTCGCGGCGATCTCGGAGGCCGAGGAGTCGCTCACCCTGAACCCGCGCCGCTCGGCCCACCGCGGCGACATCGCCGAGCAACGGCGACTCCTCGACCGGCTCAGCCCGATCGTGACGCAGGTCGGGGGGATGACGCGGGCCTTCGTGGATCACTACGACGACGGCCTCGCGACCGAGCCGACCGTTCGCGCGATCGCGGAGCAGCTGCATCGCGTCGCGCACGACGTCCGTCTCGCAGTCCACCTCGCCGAAGTCGACCCCGAGCCCTTGACCTCCGTGATCCCGGCCCTGACGGCGCCGCTGCAGATCGCCGCCCCGAGATCCGAGCACTGGATCCTCCTCGGCTCGCTGCTCGAGGACCTCCGCCGCATCCGCGAGGAGCTCCTCGAGGATGCGGTCGACACGGGCCCGCCGTCCTGAGCGGGGTCCCCGCGCCCGGCACTCGTCCATCTTCCACCGGATTCTGTCCGGTTGCCCCGCGCCCGGCACCCGTCCTCCACCGACACCCGCCTTCCACCGGCACCTGTCGGGCGTCCGCTGCGCCGGGCACCCGTCCTCCACCGGTGCCTGTTCGGCGTCCCTGCAGACCGTTCCCTTCGCGGGCGAGGGAGAAAGGTATCCGCGGAATACCTTTCCCCCATGATCACGAAGGAAACGGTCGCTCGACGCTCGAGGCGCGCGTCATGAGCGGGCTGACGACGGTCAAGGTCGACGGAGAGACCCACCGCCTCATCGGCGATCTCGCCCACCTGCTGGGCCGCACGCGAGGGGCGGTCGTGCGCGACGCCGTGAACGCGTTCGCCGTCTGGCGCGAGAGTCTGCTCGATGAGGGCGCCGACGAGCGCGACCAGCGGCTCGCGCTCGCGGGCGCACGGCACCACGGGCGGCTCGCGGCCGGCGAGCTCGAACTCTCGGAGGAAGAGCGGACCGAGCGGTCGCGGATCGGCGCCAGGCGCATGTCGGAGGCGACGTTCCTGCGGCTGACGGTCGCCGAACGGCTCGAGGCGCGGCGCACGGAGCTGGAAGCCGCGTTCGGCGATCTCGGGGCGCGAAACCCGAGGCTCGTCGACCCTCGCGAGCACGGTCGGGATCCGGCGTCGACCGTGCTCCTCGTGGACCTCGACGATCCCGAGCGTTTCCCGATCGGCGTGCTGCTCCTGACGGCGCTGGAGCACCTCGACGAGATCGTCGACATCGTCGCGACGAACGGTCGCCGCTCGTTGCTGACGCTGCGCGCTGAAGAAGCCCGGACAGCCGGCGAGCTGTCGGGGCGTTGAACCGCTGGATGCACGCGGCAAGCCCCGCGTCAGCGCGAAGGCGCGGAACTCGCCCGCGCCCGCGCGATGGCGCGGAACTCGCCCGCGCCCGCGCGATGCCGTGACGCGGGGCCGCTGTCAAGGACTGGGGACGATTGACGGAATCCGCCTACGCTCGCCTGATGCGCGCCGCGCCCGCGGCGCCGGGAGGCACGAACATCACGAACGCACGCACCACCGACACCACCGGCAGCGGAGCGACCGGCACCGCCATGATCGGCTCAGGCGCGACCGGCACCGGGGCGACCTTCACGGATCCGACCGGCACGGTACCAGCCGATGCTGACGCGACCGGCACCGGGGCGACCGGCACAGCCTCGACCGCCGACGCGCGCGTCGACCCGGCCCCGCGGCAGCACGTGCGCGATGCGTTCCGGCGCACGCCCGCCTGGATCCACGTCGCGCTGGCGGCCGTCGTCGCGGTCACCGTCGTGGTGGTGCTCGCGCAGCCGTGGTTCGCGCCGACCGACCTCGTGCGGGACAGCCAGTCCGTCGCCGCGACGCGAGGCGATGCCAGCCCGGCCTACGGCCTGGTCTCGAACCTCGGCATCGTCGTCCTCGTGATGGCGGCGGGCACGCTGGTCGCCGCGATCGCGATCGTGCCGCCGGGCGCGGCGTCTCGTCGACTGCTCGCGTGGAGCCTCGCGCTCAGCCTCGTGTTCGCCCTGGACGACCTGCTGCTGCTCCACGAGACCGCGGCGTTCGGTCCGGGCTCGGGAACCGTGCTCGCCGCGGCGTACGCCGCCGGCTTCATCGTGTTCGCCCTGCACTTCCGCGACACGATCCTCGAGCGCTTCGAGCCGTCGCTGCTCGCCGTCGTGTTCACGGGCCTCGGCGCGTCGGCGATCGTGGACGTGCTCGTGGAGCCGGCGACCCGCCTCTCCGTCATCGTCGAGGACGGCGCGAAACTGCTCGGCGTGCTCGCCTGGTCGACCTTCGTCGTGCGCGCCGCGATCGTCGAGCTGCGCGCCGACCGGGCGACGTGGGACCTCGCAGCGAAGGTTCCAGCAACAGCGGGCCGGGCGGCGGAGGGCCGGGCGGAGCCCCGGGCGACAGCCGACGGACCGGCCGACCGACCGTAGCCCGTCAGGCGAGCAGGTCGCGGACCGCCTCGCCCCACTCGAAGCCGCAGTCGCGGCAGTCGAAGATCGGCGCCTCGCCCGAGAGGCCGGCGGCCGCGGCATCGGCCTCGACCTCCAGGTCGAGCGGGCCGTACACGATGACCCGCACCGCGGCGGAGCCGCAGCGCAGGCAGGGCTCGTCGAGCACGTCGGGCTCGAGCGTCGGAAGCGGCTGGTTCGTCATGGCCATCACGGTACGAGCGACCGCCGACATCCGCGGCAGGCGGTGCGCGCGTCGCCTGCACGGTGGACGATCGGCACCGCGATCGACACGGCGGCGCTCGGCCGGAGGCATCCGCCCTGACTATGTTCGAGGCGGAAAGGGGCGAACATGAGCCAGCCCGCGAACATCCGCGGCTTCGACTTCTTCTCGGCCGGCGAGCTGCCCGCGCCGACGTTGACCGCCGACGAGGTCGCGGGCGTCATGCGCGAGCGCTGGGGCCTCGACGTCGAGCTCGAGCCGCTCGGCAGCCAGCAGGACCAGAACTTCCTCGCACGGAGCCGCCGCGCCGACCCGGGCGGCGAGCGCGGCGCCCCGGTCGGCGTCGTGAAGATCACCAACCCCGCGTTCACCGCAGACGAGCTCGACGCGCAGGACCACGCCGCATCCCGCATCGCCGACGCCGCACCCGAGCTCCGCATCGCCACCACGACCCGCGCCGACGACGGCACGCCGCGGTCGATCGTCGCCGAGACGAGCGAGGGAACCCTCGCCATCCGCCTGCTCGAATACCTCCCCGGCGGCACCCTCAACGGGCCCGCGTACCTCTCCCCCGCGGTCGTCGCACGCATGGGCGAGATCGCCGCGCGCGCGAGCCTCGCGCTCGCGGGATTCGACCACGTCGGCCTCGACCGGGTGCTGCAGTGGGACCTCCGGCACGCCGACCGCGTCGTCGACCTGCTGGCGCACCTCCACCCCGACCCCGCGAAGCGGGAGCGGGTGACGGATGCCGCGACCCGCGCCTGGGCAGAGGTGCAGTCCGTGGCCGCCGAGCTCCCGGTGCAGGCCGTGCACCTCGACCTGACCGACGACAACGTCGTGTGCACGACCGCGCGCGGCATCCGCCTGCCCGACGGGATGATCGACTTCGGCGACGTGACGCGCACCTGGGCGGTCGCCGAGCTCGCCATCACGATCTCCTCGGTCCTGCACCACGCCGGCGCGGAGCCCGGGTCGGTTCTTCCCGCGGTGCGGGCGTTCCACGCGCTGCGCCCGCTCTCGGTCGCCGAGGTCCGCGCGCTGTGGCCGCTCGTCGTGCTGCGCGGCGCCGTGCTCGTCGTGAGCGGCGAGCAGCAGGTGCAGATCGACGGCGGGGCGAACGCGTACGCGGCCGAGGGCCTCGCACGCGAGTGGCGCATCTTCGAGCAGGCGACCTCGGTGCCGTCGATCGTCATGACGCACCTGATCGCCGACGCTCTCGACGTCGCGCTCGACGACCGGGCGGATGCCGCGCCCACGCGCATCGCGCTCGAACCCGCGATCGACCTCGACCGGGCGACCCGGCTCGACGTGTCGATCACGTCCGACGACGTCGACGCCGGCGCGTGGCTCGACCCGGACCTCGAGGAGCGGCTCGCCCTCGCGGCCCTCGACGCCGGGGCATCCGTCGCCTGGCAGGAGCGCGCGACGCCGCGCCTCACCGCGAGCCGCACCCGTTCCTCCGACTCCGCCGCGACAGTGCCGCTCGGCGTCGACGTGTGGTTCGCGGCGGCGACCCGGGTCTCCGCGATCGGCGGCGACGCCCGGCTCGTCGTCGAGGCCGCCGACGGCATGACGATCCTCGACGGCACCGTGCCGGCGCGCACGCGCGCCCGCCTCAGGCTCGAGGCCGCCGACGCGCCCCCGCACGTGCCGCACCTCGTGCGCCCCGACCTCGCGCCGGGGTGGCTCCCGCTCACCGCCGACCCGGCGACGGCGATCGGGCTGAGACCCGCCCCTGCGCCGGCCGGCCGCAGCGGCGATCCGGGGCGCGACGCCGCGGACCTCGTCGCGCGCCGCGACCGCGCCTTCGCCGAGGTGCAGGAGCACTACTACGACGCGCCGCCGCGCATCGAGCGCGGATGGCGCGAGCACCTCGTCGGTACCGACGGGCGCGTCTACCTCGACATGGTCAACAACGTGACGCCGCTCGGGCACGGGCATCCCGGCCTCGCCGCGGCGATCTCGAAGCAGCTGCGCACGCTCAACACGAACTCGCGCTTCAACTACGGCGCGGTCGTCGAGTTCTCCGAGCGCCTCGCGGCCATGGCCCCCGAACCGCTCGACACCGTGTTCCTCGTCAACTCGGGCTCCGAGGCGACCGACCTGGCGATCCGCGTCGCGATGGCGGCGACGGGTCGGCGCGACGTCGTCTCGGTGCTCGAGGCCTACCACGGATGGACGTACGCCTCCGACGCCGTCAGCACGTCGACGGCCGACAACCCGAACGCGCTCGCGAGCCGCCCCGACTGGGTTCACCCCGTCGAGGCGCCGAACCCGTTCCGCGGCCGCCACCGGGGCGAGGACGCGGGGCGCTACGGACCCGAGGCGGCCGCGCGCATCCGCGAGCTCGCGGCATCCGGCCGCCCGCCCGCCGCGTTCATCGCCGAGACGTTCTACGGCAACGCCGGCGGCATCCCCCTGCCCGACGGCTACCTGACCGAGGTGTACGCGGCCGTGCGCGAGGCCGGCGGGCTCGCGATCGCCGACGAGGTGCAGGCCGGCTACGGCCGGCTCGGCGGGTGGTTCTGGGGCTTCGAGCAGCAGGGCGTCGTGCCCGACGTCATCGCCGTCGCCAAGGCGGCCGGCAACGGGTATCCGCTCGGCGCCGTCATCACGTCGCGCGAGATCGCCGCGCGCTTCCGCACCCAGGGGTACTTCTTCTCCTCGACGGGCGGCAGCCCGGCGTCGAGCGTGGCGGGCCTCGCGGTGCTCGACGCCTTCCGCGACGAGCGGCTCCAGCAGAACGCGGCCGACACGGGCGCGTACCTGAAGGGCCGTCTCGAGGCGCTGGCGCAGCGGCATCCGCTCATCGGGGCCGTCCACGGCCTCGGCCTGTACCTCGGCGTCGAGTTCGTGCGCGACCGAACGAGCCTCGAACCCGCCACCGAGGAGACCGCGGCGATCTGCGACCGCCTGCTCGAGCTCGGCGTGATCATGCAGCCCACCGGCGACCACCAGAACGTGCTCAAGGTGAAGCCGCCGCTCGTCGTCACGCGCGAGAGCGCGGACTTCTTCGTCGACATGCTCGACCGGGTGCTCGCCGAGGGCTGGTGAGCGCGCCCGGCGGCTAGGCTCGCGAACGTGGACGGGTCGGACGGTCGGTACACGCGCGACGAGGTGGTCGAACGCTCCGGGGTCGGGCTCGAGTTCGTCGAGCGACTCCTGCAGCTCGGCCTGGTGACGCCCGCTGCCGACGGCACGTTCGGACGCGGCGACGTGCAGCGGGTCCGCCTCGTCGAGGCCTGCGACCGTGCCGGCCTCGATGCGGCGGCGATCGGCGAGGCCGTCTCGACCGGCCGGCTCTCGCTCGACTTCATGGACGCTCCGCAGTTCCGCTGGTCGGAGTACGGATCCGAGACGTGCGGACAGCTGGCGTCGCGACTCGGGATCCCGTTCGAGGTGATCCGCGAGACGAGCGCCGCCCTCGTCAACCGGCACCTGGCCCCCGAGGATCCGGCGCGCGAGGACGACGAGTCGATCTTCCGGCTGATCGGCATGGTCGCGGAGCTGGCCGACCTCGACGCGCTCGTCCGGATCGGGCGGGTCTACGTCGACGGACTGCGCCGCGTCGCCGACGCGGAGAGCGAGTTGTTCCAGACGCACATCGTCGGCGGGCTCACGCGGTCGGGTCTCGACTACGGCACGGCGCTCGAACGCGCGGCCGCACTCGGCACGGACCTCACCCCGCTCATGGAGCAGCTGGTCCTGACGCTGTACCGCCGGCAGCAGGAGCGGGGGTGGACCGAGGGCAACGTGGAGGGCATCGAACGCGCGATCGAGGCATCGGGCGCGCGGGTCGGGCCGGCCCGGCCACCCGCGTTCGTCTTCATCGACCTCGCCGGCTACACGAGGGTCACCGCTGCCGAGGGCGACGCGACGGGTGCACGGCTCGCCAGGGAGCTCAGTTCCATGGTCGAGCGCATCGTCGCGGATCACGCGGGCACGCCGGTGAAGTGGCTCGGCGACGGCGTCATGGTGCACTTCCGTCAGCCGGACCGAGCCGTGCGCGCCACGCTCGACATGGTGGAGGCGGCGCCCACGATCGGGTTGCCCGCGCATGCGGGCATCGCGGCTGGTCCCGTCGTGATGCAGGACGGCGACTACTTCGGGCGCGCGGTGAACCTGGCCTCTCGGATCTCCGGCGCCGCCTCCGCCGGACAGACCCTGGTCTCCGCCGCTGTCGTGGAACTGAGCGAGGATCCGGGCCTGTCCTTCCGGCCCGTCGGGCCGCTCCCGCTCAAGGGGCTGACCGACCCGGTGGCCCTGTTCGAGGCGTCGAGAGCGGGGTGAGCGGCAGGCGGGCGGACCGGATGGGTATCGTCCGGAGCGCATTCGAAGGCACACGACGACCCCCCGCCGATAGCCCTTGACACCGTCGCCCCGGGCGACGCACGCTGCGAGCATGAGGCGCACGGTACCGCTCCGGGCCGCATGCGCCCCGGGCGGGAGCGACGATGACGACGTTCGGCATCGAGGAGGAGTTCTTCTTCCTCGACCCTGAGACGATGCTCCCCGCCGACATCGGGGAAGGAGTCCACGACCGGCTCGCCGCCGACCCGCGCTGGGGCGAGCACGTGCACCCCGAGTTCCTCGCATCGCAGGTCGAGTTCGCGTCACCGGTGTTCGAGACCCTCGCCGAGGCCGGCGACGAGCTGGCGGCGTTCCGCCGCGAGGTGAACGCCGACGCCGGCCGGCACGCGGTATGCGTGGCGAGCGTCGGCACCACGCCCGACGCGCACCGCTTCCCGTCGATCACCGACACCGACCGCTACCACCGCGTGGTCCGCGACATGGCCGGCATCATCGCCGACCACCAGATGAGCGGCCTCCACGTGCACGTCGGAATCCCGAGTCGCGAGCACGGCGTCGCGGCGCTGAACGCGGCGCGACCGTGGCTGCCCCTGCTGACCGCGATGACCGGCAACTCGCCCCTCTGGCGCGCGAACGTCACCGGCTACGAGAGCTGGCGCACCGTGCAGCTGCGGCGGTGGACGACCGCCGGCTGCCCGCCGCGATTCGCCGACGCCGCCGACTACGACCGTCGCATCCGAGGGATGCTCGGGTTCGGCGGGCTCGTCGAACTCGCGCTCATCGCCTGGAACGTGCGGCTCTCCGAGCACCTGCCGACGATCGAGTTCCGGATGGCCGACGCCCAGCTCACGGCTGACGACACGCTGCTCGTCGCCGCCCTCTGCCGGGCCCTCGTCGTGCGGGCGATCGACGAGCACGACCGCTACGGCGCGGATCCCACCGCCATCCGCCCGCTGCGGTCGATCGACGATCCCGACCCCGACCCGCCGCCAGAGCTGCTGCACGCGGCGACGCTGCACGCGGCGCACGCCGGCCTGTCGGGCGGCGCGTTCGACCCCGCGAGCGGTCGGCTGGCGCCGGCCCACGAACTCGTCCGGCGGCTCGAACGGCACCTCGCCGAGCCGCTCGAACGCGTCGGGGACCGAGAGCTCGTGCACCAGCTCGTCGGTCGCCTCCTGAAGGACGGCACCGGCGCGCAGCGCCAGCTGGCGGCCTGGAACCGCGGCGGCATCGCGAGCCTCCGCCGCCTGTTCGCGGCGACCATCACCGCCCGTCCGAGCGCGAGCGCTGCGGCGGCGGCGGTCGCACGACGCTCCGGAGGCAGCACCGGCGGTCCGGCCTCCGAGCGCGAACGCCGGATTCAATCGAATGGTTGACGCCGCCGCCGAGCGGCCTCCGTACGGTGGGTCGCGACGAGGGAGGCACCAGTGACATCCACCGCGAGGACGCGCGACGAGGCACGACGGGCCGGGGGTGCACCGGCCGGCCCCGCCGACACGGTGCGCCAGGTGGTGGTGCTCGTCACGTCGCTGCTCGCGATCGTGGCGGCCTTCATCGGATCCGGCGCCGCGGGCGGGACGCCCATCCAGGACGCCGCCGGCGGATGGCTCGACGCCGACTCGACGCTCATCGCCCCGGCCCGTTCGGCCTTCGGGATCTGGAGCGTGATCTACACGGGCATGCTCGCGTACGCGATCTACCAGGTGCTGCCCGGCCAGCGCACGAGCGCGCGCCACCGTCGCATCGGCTACGCCGTCGCCGCGTCGCTCGTGCTGAACGCGGTGTGGATCGGCGTCGTGCAGCTCGACCTGCTCTGGGCGAGCCTGCCGGTGATCGTCGTCCTGCTGGCCGTGCTCGCGTGGCTCTTCGTGCAACTGCGACGGATGCCGCCGAGCGGCGTCGTCGACGCGATCGTGACCGACGGCTCGATCGGTCTCTACCTCGGCTGGGTCGTCGTGGCGACCGCGGCGAACGCCACCGCCGTGCTGCAGGCCGCGGGGTTCGACGGCTGGGGTCTCGCGCCCGAGGCGTGGGCGATCGCCGTGATCGTCGCCGCGGCCGCGGTCGGCGTCGGCCTGGCCTGGTGGGGCCGCGGCCGGATCGCCCCGGCGCTGTCGCTCTCCTGGGGGCTCGCGTGGGTCGCGGTGGGACGCCTCACGGACGAGCCGGAGTCGGCGGCGACGGGGATCGCCGCGGCGATCGCGGCCGCGGTCGTCATCGTGGTCACCCTCGTCGTGCGGATCGGGGCCATGCGCTCCACGCGCGACGACCGGCGGGTGGGGACCCCAGGGGACGGGTGACACGGATGCTGCGCGGGGGCGCGGCAGCCGCGGGGCCGGGACGTTTCGAGTCGTCCCGGCCCCGCTCATCTCGGCGCAGCGCGCGTCGTCGCGGCGCCCTCGGGCACCATGGAACGCATGAGCGATGACGAACGGGCCCTGTCGATCCGGGTGGCAGACGACATCGGCGAGGTGCCCGCGGTCCTCCGCCGTCCGGCCGGTGCGACGGCCACGGTCGTCGTCGCGCACGGTGCCGGCGCGGGCATGGGGCATCCGTTCATCACGGGCTTCTGCCGGGCGCTGGGCGACCTCGGCGTGGCGTCGCTCCGCTTCGACTTCCCGTACCGCGCGGCGGGACGCCGGTTCCCCGATCGTCCGCCGGTCGCGATCGCCACGTGGCGGAGCGTCATGGACGCCGCGCGCGCCGAGGCGGCCGATGGCGAGCCCGTCTGGGCGTCGGGGAAGTCGTTCGGCGGACGGATGGCGTCGATGGCCGTCGCCGAGGGCATGGATGCCGCGGGGCTCGTGTTCCTCGGCTATCCATTGCACCCGCCCGGTCGGCCCGAGAAGTCGCGCGACGAGCACTTCCCGGAGCTCGCGGGCGTGCCGATGCTCGTCCTCCAGGGGCGCAACGACCCCTTCGCCGTTCCGAACGAGCAGCTCGACGCGCTCGTGGCGACGCTCGCCCCGTCGGCCGTGCTCGACTGGATCGACGGGGCCAACCACTCGTTCGAGGTGAAGGGCGCGAAGCGCCCCGCCGCCAAGATCGGGGCCGGGCTCGCGCCGCGCGTGGCCGAGTTCATCGCGACCCGCGCCTGACCGACGCGCGGGAGGCGCGCGCCGCGTGGCAGGCGGGACCTAGGACCCCGAAACCCCCGCGCTGGGGCGGCATCGTGGAGCATGACGAAGGGGGATCGTCATGACCGCCTATCCGCCGGGTCCGGCGCCCGGCCAGAACCCGCAGGTCGCGCGGGCCGCGCAGGACGCCACCTCCGACCGCTCGTTCGTCGCCACGTGGCTCTTCGCCTGGCTGCTCGGCGTGCTCGGCGTCGACCGCTTCTACCTCGGAAAGATCGGCACCGGGATCCTGAAGCTCCTCACCGTCGGCGGCTTCGGCATCTGGTGGCTGGTCGACCTCGTGCTCACGCTCACCAACACCGCGAAGGACACCGATGGCCGACGCATCATCGGCACCCGGCAGGAGCAGATGATCGCGTGGATCGTGACGGGGGCCGTCATCCTGCTCGGCTGGGTCATGAGCGCGGTGACGCAGTCCTTCGCGTTCCTCACCGAGCAGCTGGTGCCCCTGGCGCCCTGGATGTAGCCCACCCGGTCCTTACGAACCGCTTACGGGACTCTCGGCTCGTGCGTCACGGCCCGATCCCGGACGTAGCCTGAAGGCATGCCGACCGACCGCGCGCCACTCGGACGGCTGCGTCCCGCGCTCGCGGGCGTCGCGGCCGCGACCTTCGGCGCCGGGGCGGGCGAGCTCGCGGCGGCGATCATCGCCGCGACGGCGTCGCCGTTCACGTCGATCGGCGCCCTGCTCATCGACCTCGCCCCGCCGTGGGCGAAGGATGCCGCGATCGGCCTGTTCGGCACGGCCGACAAGTTGGCCCTCCTCATCGGCGTGGGCGTGGTGCTCGTCGCCGTGGGCGCCCTCGCCGGCGTGCTCGAGGCGCGGCACCCGCGGTGGGGGCGCGGCCTCTTCGCGCTCCTCGGCGTGTTCGGGGCACTGGCCGCGGCGACCCGGGCGAACGCGTCGCTCCTCGCGATCCTGCCGTCGGCGATCGGCGCGCTCGCGGCGATGGGCGCGCTGTCGATGCTGCTCACGCGGCTGCCGTCGGAGCGACCGGCTCCGGCGACCGTGGCCGCGACCGGCGCGTCGGCGGCGGGCGCGTCGGCGGCGGGCGCGGTCGACGACGCGGATGCTCCGGGGGCGACGGGTGCGGCCGTCGGCGCCGTCGATCGGCGCCGTTTCCTGGTGTGGGCGGGCGGAACGGCGGCGGTCGGCGTCTTCGCTGCGATCGCCTCGACCGCGCTGTCGGCGGGGTCTCGGGCGGTGAGCTCGGTCCGCGAGGCGCTGCGGTTGCCGGCTCCGGTCTCGACGGCGACGGTCCCGGCATCCGCGGAGCTCGGCATCGACGGACTCGCCCCGGTCATCACGCCGAACGGAGAGTTCTACCGGATCGACACCGCGCTGAACGTGCCGCAGGTCGACCCGGCGGACTGGCGGCTGCGGATCCACGGCATGGTCGAGCGCGAGGTCGAGCTCACGTGGGACGAGCTCCTCGCGCTGCCGCTCGCCGAGAGCGTCACGACCCTCGCGTGCGTGTCGAACGAGGTCGGCGGCGAACTCATCGGCACGGCCGTGTGGCTGGGCTACCCGATCCGCGACCTGCTCGCGCGCGCGGTCCCGAGCGCGGACGCCGACATGGTGCTCTCGCGCAGCATCGACGGGTTCACGGCGTCGACCCCGCTCGAGGCGCTCACCGACCCGGACCGCGAGGCGGTCCTCGCGGTGGGCATGAACGGCACGCCGCTGCCGGTCGAGCACGGCTTCCCGGTGCGGATGGTCGTGCCCGGGCTCTACGGTTACGTCTCCGCGACGAAGTGGGTGACCGAGCTCGAGGTGACCCGCTTCGACCTCGACCGCGCGTACTGGTCCGATCGCGGCTGGAGCGAGCGCGGTCCGGTGAAGCTGTCCTCGCGCATCGACGTGCCGCGCGTGGGCCAGTCGGTCGCGGCGGGGCCGGTCGTCGTCGCTGGTGTCGCGTGGCACCAGCACACGGGTGTCTCGGCGGTCGAGGTGCAGGTCGACGACGGCGCATGGCAGCCCGCGATGCTCGCGACGGCGATCTCGGCCGACACCTGGGTGCAGTGGCGCTACGAGTGGGATGCCGCCCCGGGCCGGCACGCGGTCCGAGTCCGCGCGATCTCGGCCGACGGCGAGGTGCAGACCGCCGAGCGCGCCCCGGTCGCCCCCGACGGCGCGACGGGCCTGCACGAGCGCACCTATGACGTGACCTGAGCGTTCCGACGCGAAGGCGTCAGCCCCAGGGCGTCACCCCAGGCGCGGGGTGCGGGGCGGGACCGTGCGGCGGGGCGCGAGCGCCTCGAACGCGGCGGCGAGGCGCAGCAGGGCGGTGTCGTCGTAGGCGCGACCGGCGAACGTGAGGCCCACCGGCATCCGGATGTCGCTCATCAGGCCCATGGGCACGGTGACGGTCGGGATGCCGAGGTGGCGCGGCACGAGGTTGCCGTTCGCGACCCAGACGCCGTTGCGCCAGCCGAGGTCGGCCGAGGCGGGGTTCACGTCCATGTCGGCGGGACCGACGTCGGCGACGGCCGGGAAGGCGACCGCGTCGAGGCCGAGCTCGTCCATCCATTGCTCGAGGTCGACGCGGCGCGTCTCCTCGAGTCCGCGGAGGCCCTCCGCGAGCTCGGGCATGTCGTCCCACGTGGCATCCGGGTGCGCGCGCGCCCACTCGGGGTACTCGGCGATGTCGTCGTCGAAGCCCGTGTACCGGTCGGGCAGGGCGCCGTCGGGCTGCGGGAAGATGCGCGAACCGTCGACGTCGGCGAGCGTGGAGAGCGCCGGGTCGCCGTTGGCCTGCAGGAAGTCCTCCCAGCCCCAGGCCGAAAGGTCGACGATCTCGCGCTTCAGGTACTCCGGCGAGACGAGTCCGCGCGTCGCGATCGTGGGTGCGCCCGGACGATCGCCCTCGTAGTTCGACACGACCGGGAAGTCGACCAGCACGACCTCGGCGCCCGCCGCCTGGAGGTCGCGGCGCGCGGCCTCCCAGAGCTCGATCACCGAGGCACGCGTCTCGATCCGCTGCCCGGTCGACCCTCCGATGCCGACCGTCTCGCCGGGCGCGGCGGTGCCGGCCTGCTCGTCGGCGTTCACGTACATCCGCGGCACCCCGATGCGCTTCCCCGCGAGGGGGTCATTCTGCGCCACCGGCGCCTCAGCGGCCCCGCCGGGATGGCGCGAAGTGACCCCGCGAGCAAGGGCGGCGGCGGGAGCGGCGGCGGGAGCGGCGGGGAGGAGCGAGGGGTAGCAGTCGGGGCGCACCGCCGATGCGGCGGGCAGCTCGACCCACCGCTGCGCGCGCCAGAAGTCGCCGCGCGTCTCGGGATCGTCGGCGACGATCACGTCGAGCACCTCGAGCAGGTCGGCCATCGTGCGGGTCTGCGGCACGACGACGTCCATGGTCGGCACGAGGGGCCAGTTGCCGCGCGTCGAGATGACCCCGCGCGAGGGCGTGTACGCGCAGAGCGCGTTGTTCGACGCGGGCGCGCGGCCGGACGACCAGGTCTCCTCGCCGAGCCCGAACGCCGCGAAGGACGCGGCGGTCGCAGTGCCCGACCCGTTCGACGAGCCCGAGCCGAAGGCGGCCGTCAGGAAGTCCGCGTTGTACGGGCTCTCGGCGCGGCCGTAGACGCCGCGCTGCATGCCTCCGTTGGCCATGGGCGGCATGTTCGTCAGGCCGAGGCAGATCGCGCCGGATCCGCGCAGGCGCTCGATCGTGAACGCGTCGCGCTGCGCGACGAGGTCGGCGAAGGCGGGCGAACCGGATGCCGCGGTGAGCCCGCGCACGAGGTAGGAGTCCTTCGCGGTGTACGGGATGCCGTCGAGCGGGCCCAGGGTCTCGCCGTGCGCGCGGCGCGCGTCGGAGGCGCGGGCCTCGGCGAGCGCCTCGGGGTTGCGGACGACCACGGCGTTGAGCGCCGTCTCGGTGTCGGGGCCGTCGTACGCGTCGATGCGCGCGAGGTACGCCTCGACGAGCTCGACGGCGGTGGTGCGTCCCGACTCGAGGGCGGCGCGCAGGTCGGCGATCGACGCCTCGACGACGTCGAAGCGGGCGGCGGTTCCGGCGGTGCCGGCGGTGTCGGCCGTGTCGGTGGCGCCGGCGGTGCCGGCCGTGTCGGCCGTGCCGGCCGCGTCGGCCGTGCCGCTGGCGTCGGCCGTGCCGGCCGTGTCGGTGTCGGTCCCGGTGGCGGTCATCGGTTCGCCTCCTCGTTCGGCAGCGCAGGCTGCTGCTGGGTGATGCAGTGGATGCCGCCGCCGCGCGCGAAGATCGGGCGCGCGTCGACGGTGACGACCTTCCGGCCGGGGTAGGCGTCGGCGAGGATCTCCGCCGCGCGCTCGTCGGCCGCGGGCTCGCCGAAGCCGCACGCCACGACGCCGTCGTTCACGACGAGGTGGTTCACGTAGCTCCAGTCGACGAAGCCCTCGTCGTCGCGGAGCGTCGCGGGAGCGGGCAGGTCGACGACCTCGAGGCGGCGGCCCGCGGCATCCGTCTCGCCCTCGAGCTGCGCCCGCAGCTCGCGCGTGACTGCGAAGTCGGGGTGGGCCGGGTCGGCCTGGTGGTGCAGCAGCACGCGGCCGGGCGCGGTGATCGTCGCGACGATGTCGACATGGCCGTTCGTGCCGAACTCGTCGTAGTCGCGGGTGAGGCCGCGCGGCAGCCAGATCGCCTTCGTCGCGCCGATCGTGCGCGCCAGCTCGGCCTCGACGCGGGCCTTGTCGGCGTAGGGGTTCCGGCGCGGGTCGAGCTGCACGGTCTCGGTCAGCAGCACGGTGCCCTCGCCGTCGACGTGGATGCCGCCGCCCTCGTTCACGAGCACCGAGCTCACGAGTTCGGCGCCGACGTGGGCCGCCGCGAAGCGCGCGATCTCGGCAGAGACCTTCCACTCGGCCCACTCGGGTGCGCCCCAGCCGTTGAAGATCCAGTCGACCGCGCCGAGCACGCCCGGGCGTTCGTCGTCGACCACGAACGTCGGGCCGAAGTCGCGCATCCAGAACTCGTCGAGCGGCGCCTCGAGGATCTCGATCTCCGACGAGAGCATGCGCTTCGCGCGCGCCAGCTCGGACGGGTCGACGACCATCGTCACGGGTTCGAACTCGGCGGTCGCGTGGGCGACGGCCGTCCAGGCGGCGTAGCCCTCCTCGCGGTGCGCGTCCCCGTCGCCCAGGGTCACGCCCTCGCGGGGGAAGGCCATCCAGGTCCGCTCGTGTCGGGCGGTCTCGGCGGGCATGCGCCAGGTCATGCGCGGTCTCCTTCGGTGCGGGCGGATGCCGCGGCATCCGTCTCGATGATGGCAGCAGGTGCGGCCGGCGCAGCGGATGCCTCGTGGCCGGTGAACGCCGCGTGGCCGGAGTGCGCCGCGCCGGGCCGCTTCGCGGGATCGCGGTACGGGTCGGTGGTCAGCCACAGCAGGGCGTAGATGCCGGCGCCGAGCACGGGTCCGACGAGGGCGGAGAGGTCTGCCCCGCCGAGCGCGGTCGAGATCGGGCCGACGTACAGCGTCGTGTTGGCCGACAGGACGGCGACGGTGATCGCGGTCACCATCGCGACGACCCCCGGCAGGAACACGCCCCCGCGGTACCAGAACGGGCCGCCGCGGCGCGTGTCGTCGAGCGCGGCGCCGTCGTAGCGGTTGCGGCGCAGCACGATGTCGATGGCGTAGATCGACACGAGCGGGCCGAACACGGTGACCGCGAGTTCGAGCGAGGCGCTGAGGGCGTCGAGGAAGCTCGGGCTGAGGAAGAGCACCCAGCCTGCCGCTGCCGTGGCGACGACGCCGGTGACGATCGTCGTCGCGGCGCGCGAGATGCGCTCGGCGAGGGCCTGTGCGTAGAAGCCGGTGGAGTAGGCGACGAGCACGTTGTTCGTGATGCTCGAGAGCACGATCATGCCGAGGAACAACGGCGTGAACCAGGCGGGCACGATCTCGCCGATGGTCAGCTCGGGGTCGGTCATGTCGATCGCGGTGCCGGCGACGACGCCGAGCGCACCGATGAGCACGGCCGGGACGAAGCCGCCGAGCGCGGTGTACCAGGCGACGGCCTTCTTCGAGACATCCGCCGGCAGGTAGCGCGCGTAGTCGGCGCCGATGCCCCACGACAGCGGGCTCGACGCGACGATCGCGAGGCCCAGCATCACGAGCGCCCAGTGCTCGGCGACGGGGAGCGGAGCGACCTCGTGGGTCCAGTCGGCGGCGCCGAAGACGAACACGGCGAGCACGACGAAGACCACGGCGAGCGCGGCCGAGAACCACGGCGCGAGCGCGAGGATCGTCGCGTGGCCGTAGACGCCGATCACGAAGCTCAGGACGCCGATGACGGCGAGCACGATCCACTCGCCCCCCACGGGCAGCGCGATCCCGAAGTGGGCGAGGAGCGCGATGGCGCCGAGCGTCGCGAACACGACGTTGATGATCTCGTAGAAGAGGCCGATCAGCACGCCGAGTCCGGCGCCGAAGACCTTGTTGCCGCGGATGCCGAACATGGCGCGCATGATCGACACGCTCGGCGAGCCCGACACCGGGCCGCTGACGGCGAGCCAGCCGACGAGTGCCCACCAGAGGTTGCCGACGACCGTGATCGCGAGCGCCTGCCAGAGCGGGAGGCCGAGGAGCATGAGCACGCCGCCGACGACGAAGTACAGGTAGCCGACGTTCGCCGACATCCACACCCAGAACAGGCTGGAGGGGCGGCCGTGGCGCTCTGAGGCGGGGACGTGCTCGGTGCCGTGCTGCTCGACGTGGCCGACGCGGTCGGCCGCCGGGACGGCGTCGCGGGCGGCCGACGCGGCCGACGCGTGGGCGGATGCCGCGGGCGCGGCGTGCGCGGAGGGCGTCGCGCCGGCGTCGGCGCGGACCTCGCCTGGGGTCTGGATGCTCATGTGCGGAACCTCATCGTTCGACGGCAGATGTTCGATCGAGCGGATCGATATATTGATCATGCGATCAATAACGTGGAAGACTACCTAGACTGGGCTCACGATGTCAACACCCGTCCGCACCCGAGCCGCTCGCAAGAGCCCGGCCGAGCGCTCCGCACTGATCGGCGACGCGGCCCGTCTGCTCGCGCTCGAACAGGGGCTCGCCGCCGTGACGCTGCGCGCCATCGCGGCCCGAGCCGGCGTCACCCCCGCGCTCGTGGCGCACTACCGTCCGAGCATGGATGCGCTCGTCGCGGAGACGTTCGCGACGATCGTCGCCGCCGAGATCGACGAGGTCGCCGACCTGCTCGCCGCACTGCCGGGCCCCCGCGAGCGCCTCGGCGCCCTGCTCGACACGCTCCTCGACGGCACGCGCGACGACGTGACGATCGTCTGGGTCGAGGCATGGGCGCTCGGCCGGCGCAACGACGTGCTCGCGGCATCCGTTCGCGAGCAGATGGACGCGTGGCAGGCGGTCGTCCAGGGCGTCATCGAGGACGGCGCGTCGGCGGCGGCGTTCCAGGTCGAGGATGCCGCGGCCGCGGCCTGGCAGCTCCTCGGCATGATCGACGGGCTGAACGCGCAGGCGCTCGTCCGCTGGGGCGACGCGAGCGCGCGGGGGTCCATGATCCACGGCGCCGTCGAGGGCATGCTCGGGCTCGAGCGAGGGGCGCTCGCGACGCGCGGCTGAGTCGCGGGGTCCGACCGCGCGTGCGCCGGCCGGGCGACGTCGGTCGCCGTGGCACGAGAGCGGTCCGCTGGCGCGTCACGTCGATGCGACCGCCAGCCGCCCCTCGGCCGCGATGTCGGATGCCGCGGCTACCGTGGTCTCGACGAAGCGGCGGAGGGAGCCCGATGTACCTGGCCGGCGGCACGGTGGTCACGAGCGCGAGCGACCTGAAGAAGGCGTCCGACTGCGAGTTCGCGTTCCTGCGCGAGCTCGACGTCAAGCTCGGGCGCGAGACGCTGTTCGAGCCCGTGGCCGACGCCATGCTCGAGCGCGCCGGGCGGCTGGGCGACGCGCACGAGATCCGCGTGCTCGAGCGCTACCGCGCGGAGTTCGGCGACGGGGTCGTCGAGATCGAACGGCCCGACCTCCGAGACCCCGAGCAGCTCGAGGCGGCCGTCGCGGCGACGCGGGCGGCGTTCGAGTCAGGCGCGCCAGTGGTGTTCCAGGCGACCTTCGTCGACGACGGCTTCGTCGGCTTCGCCGACTTCATCGTCCGGCAGCCCGACGGGCGCTACCTCGTGCAGGACTCGAAGCTCGCGCGCCGGGCCCGCGTGACCGCGCTGCTGCAGCTCGCGGCGTACGCCGCGCAGCTCGACCGCATCGGCGTGCCGTGCGCAGACACCGTCGAGCTGCTGCTCGGCGACGGCACCACGAGCTCGCACCGGCTGGAGGACATCGAGCCCGTGTTCCTGCTCCGCCGAGAGCGGCTGCGGCAGATCGTCGACGAGCGCGTCGCCGCCGACGGGCCGGTCGCCTGGGGCGATCCGCGTTATGCGCTCGACGGGCGGTGCCCGACGTGCGACCTCGAGGTCCAGTCCAACCGCGACCTGCTGCTCGTCGCCGGGCTCCGCATCACGCAGCGCGCCCACTTCCACGCCGCGGGCATCACCACGATCGACGAGCTCGCGGCGTCCACGGGGCCGGTCGACGGCGTGATGGAGGCGACTCTCGAGGGCCTTCGCGTGCAGGCGCGGCTGCAGCTCGTCGCCGAGACCGAGGCGCTCGCGGCCGAGGCATCCGGCGCGCACTCGCCCGATGATCCGCCGCTGCCGCCGCCGGTCGAGGTGCGCGAGCCGGGAGCGCTCGCGGCGATCCCCGAGCCCGACGCCGGCGATCTCTTCTTCGACTTCGAGGGCGACCCGCTCTACACCGAGGGCGCCGCGACCGAGTGGGGCCTCGACTACCTGTTCGGCATGATCGACGTCGACGAGCGGTTCACGCCGATCTGGGCGCACACCTTCGCGGAGGAGCGCGAGGCGCTCGTGCGGTTCCTCGCATTCGTGAAGGAGCGCCGCGAGCGCCACCCGAACCTGCACATCTACCACTACGCGAGCTACGAGCGCACGCACCTGACGTCGATCGCGGCTCGTCACGGCGTCGGCGAGGCCGAGGTCGACCAATTGCTCGCAGACGGCGTGCTCGTCGACCTCTACCCGATCGTCAAGCGTGCGGTGCGGGTCGGCAGCCGCTCGTACTCCATCAAGAAGCTCGAGCCCCTCTACATGGGCGAGCGCCTGCGCGAGGCCGACGTGAAGTCGGGCGGCGACTCGATCCTCGAGTACGTCCGCGCCCGCGAACTCGCCGCGACCGGCGACGCGGAGGCCGCCCGTCTCGTGCTTACCGACCTCGCCGAGTACAACGAGTACGACTGCGTCTCGACGCTGCGCCTGCGCGACTGGCTGCTCGGGCTCGCCCGGTCGCACGGCGTCGCACCGGTGCCGGCGCTCCTGCTCGCCGAGCCGACCGCCAAGCAGTACGCCGCGAGTCCGCTCGCGACCGAGCTGATGGCGCTCGCGGGGGGCACCGACGAGCGGAGAGACGACCCCGACCGCACGGCGCTCGCCCTCGCGGCCGCCGCGATCGACTACCACGAGCGCGAGCTCAAGACGTTCTGGTGGGGTCACTTCTTCCGCGTCGAGCAGCCGCTCGAGGCCTGGGAGGACCATCGCGACGTGCTCGTCGTCGACCCCGCGCGCACGATCGTGCTGCATGACTGGTACCGCGAGGGCCGGCAGCAGTTCGACCGCCGCGAACTCCTGCTCCGGGGGCGCATCGCTCCCGGCTCGCGGTTCAGCGCGGGCGCCGAGCTGTACCTGCTCTACGACTGGCCGGCGCCGTTCCCGTCCTTCTCGCGACGTCCCGGTTCGCGGGCGTGGGCGAAGGCGACCGTGCTCGAGGCGACGCCCGACGGCGTGCGCATCGAGGAGCGCTCGACCGTCGACGAGACCTGGCGCGACCTGCCGTTCGCCCTCGTGCCCGGCAACCCGCCGCCCGCCGGGCGCCAGAAGGCGGCGATCGCGGAGTGGGCACGACCGATCGTCGACCGGCAGCCGGCGTGGCCGAAGGACGCAGCCGTCGACCTGCTGCGGCGCATCCCGCCGCGCACCCGGTCGGGCGCGCTCGCCCCGCTGCCCGACCACGAGTACGTCGGGGCGGTCGTGCGCTCGCTCGGCGACCTCGACGACTCCTACCTCGCCGTGCAGGGCCCGCCCGGCACGGGCAAGACCTACGTCGCCGCGCACGTCATCGCCCGTCTCGTCGGCCATCACGGCTGGAAGGTCGGCGTCGTCGCCCAGTCGCACGCGGTCGTCGAGCACCTGCTCGACGCGGTCGTCGGCGCGGGGCTCGACCCGCGACGCATCGCGAAGGCGCCGAAGGAGCGGGGCGACGAAGTGGTGCGGGGCTGGACCGCGATCGAGAAGGACGGCATGTCGGCGTTCATCGCCGCGAACCGCGACGCCGGCTTCGTCGTCGGCGGCACCGCGTGGGACTTCGCCAACGCCGACCGGGTCGGCCGACGCGCGCTCGACGTGCTCGTCGTCGACGAGGCGGGGCAGTTCTCGCTCGCCTCGACGATCGCCGCATCCGTCGCCGCGCGCCGACTGCTGCTCCTGGGTGACCCGCAGCAGCTCCCGCAGGTGAGCCAGGGCACGCACCCCGAGCCGGTCGACATGTCGGCGCTCGGGTGGATCGCCGACGGCCACGACGTGCTGCCCGCCGAGTTCGGGTACTTCCTGGCCGAGAGCCGGCGCATGCACCCCGCGCTCGCGTCATCCGTCTCGACGCTGTCGTACGAGGGCGAGCTCGCATCGCATCCGTCGGCGGCGCTCCGGGGAATCGAGGGCGTCGAGCCCGGCCTGACGCCCGTTCCCATCGAGCACGAGGGCAACACGACCGAGTCGGTGGAGGAGGCCGCCGAGGTCGTGCGCATCGTCGGGTCGTTGCTCGGGCGGGCGTTCACGGGCGTCGCGCACGGCGACGGCGACCCCGTCCCGGCGACCGCCCGACCGCTCGAGCAGGCCGACATCATCGTCGTGACGCCGTACAACGCGCAGCTCGCGGTCGTGCGCGACGCGCTCGACCGGGCGGGCTGCACCGCGGTGCCCGTCGGCACGGTCGACAAGTTCCAGGGTCAGGAGGCGGCGGTCGCGATCGTCTCGCTCGCCGCGTCATCCGCGACCGCTGCACCGCGCGGCGTCGAGTTCCTGCTGCTCAAGAACCGGCTGAACGTGGCGATCTCACGCGCGCAGGTCGCCGCCTACCTCATCCACTCGCCGGGCCTCCTGGACGCACTGCCGCGCACGCCGCAGGGCGTCGCGCAGCTCAGCGCATTCGCTCGGCTCGTCGGCGTCGAACTGCCGTCCTGGGAGCGCGAACCGGTCGGGTAGGGCCCGATCCATCCGGTCGCTGTGAGCGCCGCACAGGATACCCACGTAGGTTATGTGCATGACCTCCCCCTCCACCGACCTGAACCCTGCCCGCATCACGATGTACGGCGCCGAGTGGTGCGGCGACTGCCGCCGCTCGAAGGCGCTGCTCGACCGCCGCGGTGTCGACTACGAGTACGTCGACCTCATGGTCGTCGCCGACGGCGCAGACCGCGCGAAGGCGATCTCGGGTCGCACGAACATCCCCGTGGTCGTCTTCCCCGACGGCACCCACTTCACCGAGCCCACCGACGCCGAGCTCGGCGCGAAGCTCGACGCCGTCGAGCAGGCCGAGGACGGCGCCGCCGCCTGAGCGGCGACGCCGTTCGCACGAGACCCGAACGCGCCCCTGAGGGTCGGACGCGCCGCGCTCACGCGAGCGCGGGCACGACCTCCCGCTCGAAGAGCTCGAGGCCGGAACGGTCGTACGCCGCCTCCGGGAAGTAGTGGATGGCGTACCCGAGCCCGCGCTCGCGCATGTCGAGCAGCTTCTCGACGACCCGGTCGGGCGTGCCGACGGCGATCGCCGCGTCGGAACGGAACTCGTGGATGAACTTCGCCGCGGCCTCGGGCCCGGCCGAGCCCGCGATCCGCGCCTCGATCGCGTCGAGGCGGCGTTCGACGTCGGCCTCGGTCTCGCCGATCACGGTGTTGAAGTTCGCGCTGCGGACGATCGAGCCGAACTCGCGCCCCAGTCGGTCGGTGTGACCGCGCAGCACCTCGCTCTTGTGGCTGAACTCCTCAGGGCTGCCGTAGAAGTTCGTGTACGCCGCGTACTTCGCCGCGATCTTCAGCGTCACCTTCTCGCCGCCTCCGGCGACCCACATGGGCACGCCGCCCTCTTGGAGCGGCTGCGGCTGCACGATCGCGCCGTCCACCTCGTAGAACTCCCCCGCGAGGGTCGCGCGGCCGGTCGTCCAGGCCTGGTGCATGATCTCGACGCCCTCGCGCAGCATGCGCAGCCGCTCGGGTGCGTGCGGGAACCCGTACCCGTAGGCACGCCACTCGTGCTCGTACCATCCGGCGCCGATGCCCATCTCGAGGCGGCCGCCCGAGATCACGTCGACGGTGGCGGCGACCTTCGCGAGGTACGCCGGATTCCGGTACGCCATGCAGGTGCACATCTGGCCCAGTCGCACGCGCGAGGTCGACGCGGCGTACGCGGCCATCAGGGACCACGCCTCGTGGGTCGCCTCCGTCTCGTTCGGCACGGGGACGGTGTGGAAGTGGTCGTACACCCAGATCGACTCCCACGGCGAGCCCTCGCGGTCGGCGAACGCGGCGAGCCCGTGCATCGTCGACCAGTGGTCGGCCGGCTCGATGCCGACGAGATCGTGACGCCAGCCCTGGGGAATGAAGAATCCGAATCGCATCCGGCCAGCCTACGGTCGCGATCTCAGCGCCAGCCCTGATGTCGGCGGGCCTTGACATCCGTAGCGTCGGCGAACATGGCCCACACGATCGACCACGCGCACGTCCTCGTCGACGAGCTCTCCGCCATCGCGGTCTCGAGCGGAGGGATCCGCGTCATCCACCTCTCGGGTGTCGCGACCTGCCCGAGCGAACTGTGGCACGTCGACATCGTCGCGGCCGGCCGGCCGCCCTTCATCGGCGCGAACGCCGGGCGCCTGACGATCGGCCTGAGGTCGGCGCCGCCGAGGCGGCGCGGTCGCTTCCGCACGGTCCGCGTGCCGTTCGAGGCGATCATCGAGGACGAGCGCACGCACGAGGTCGAAGTCCACTTCGAGTGCCAGCCCGCGGTGGTGCTCCCGGTCCTCGAGGTCGACGACTCGTTCGGGGCGGGCGCCCGCGCGACCGCGCGCCGTCGCTCCGGCCTGGCGGGTCGCGCGATGCCCGTGGGCGCGCACGCGATGACGGATGCCGCGGCGCGGGCGCTCAACGCCCTGCGCGACCGGTTCGGCAGGCTCGCGCCGAGCCTCGCGGTCGCAGTCTGACGACCCGACCGGCCACGGCGCCGGCGGCCGAGGCCCGACGCCGAAGTCGGATCAGGCGAGCGCGAAACGCAGCTCCGCCATCGCGGGTCCGCTCCAGACCGCGCTCTCGAGATCGTCGCCGCGGACCGTGACGACCTTCCCGCCGCGCGCGATGACGAGCATCGCGAGCTGGGGGAGCACATCGCCGGCGTGCCGGCCGTCGGACAGCGCCTCGCCGTTGCCGTGCTCGGTTGCGAACTCGATCGCCCCGGACTCCTGGTCGAGCGTGCCGTTCACCGACGTCGTGAAGTCGAACCAGAGGCACTCCACGGCACCCTCGGCGGCGAGGCGCCCGATGGCCGCGAGATCGCGCTCGACGCGACCGGCGCTGCCGTCAGCCAGCTCCCGGAGCGCGTCCTTCGCCTCGTTCACGTTGAGCTGTGCGAGCTGCTGGCGGAGCTCGCCGTCGATGTCGGCGGCGCCGAGCCGGTCGGAGCCGCCCTGGACGCCGACGACGCGCCGCCCGTTGTGGGCGCGATCGAGGAACGCGCTGAGCAGGGGCTCGGCCGCGAACACGAACAGCGGCACCCTGCCGTCGGGGTCGTGCTCGTGCAGTTCGTGCCACACCGCGTCTGCGACGCGCTTGGCGTAGATGGCGTTGATCTCGGGACGACGATCGTCCTCGTTCGTCCCGCGATCGCCGTGACCGCCGCGGCGGCGCTGGCCGACGTCGCCAGGCACGCGGTTGGCGGCGTCGTCGAGATTCCGGGGCAGGCTGGGGTCGAGCGGCATCTGCTCGGCGCGGGCCGTGGGCAGCGCATGCCAGAGCGCCCATTCGTTCGAGGAGAGCGTGACCGCGAAGGCCTCCTGGTCCTGGCTGGGCGCCCGCAGCAGCTGCCCGAGCACGAAGTGCGAGCCCACGTGGACCGCGTCGTCGAGGCGGTTCGGCAGGACGTACACGTCGGTGAATCCGGGGGCGACGAAGACCGCGAGCGAGCGGGAGAGTCCCGCCCAGAGCGACCGGTCGGCGAGCACCGCGTCGCGCTCGGCCTTCAGCGCATCGACCTCGTTCGGCTCGGCCCCGTCGGTGCGGATCCGGTCGATGGCCTCGTCGAAGGCGCTCTTCACGGCGACCTCCGCGCGTTCTCGTTCGCTGACCACCGGCGAGGTGGCCGCGTAGATCGTGATCGCGGGATGGTGCTCGCCCGCCAGTGTCGCGAAATCGGTCGTGGTGGGCAGTTCGTGGTGAACGGTCATACGTCCCTCCCCCAGGTCCGGCGACGTCGTCGTCGCGTGTCCCCAGCCTAGGAACCTCGACGCGGAAGCGACAGACCCATTCGACGCCCCGGTCGGAGGGCAATATGCCGAACGGGCCCGGCCTGGCGGCCGGGCCCGTTCGGTCGTGACCGGATCAGCGGCCGACGGGGTGGTTCGAGCGGATGACACCTGCGGGGTCGACCGCGTGCTTGATCGCGCGCAGCCGCGCGAGCCGGCCGTCGTCGCCGAAGAACCGCGAGCCCGTCGACTGGCGCTCGACGAAGTTCAGGTACTCGACCGGGGCGCGCCAGGGCTCGATGCGCGACAGCAGGCGTCCGAGCGAGGCGACGACGGCCTCGTGCGTCTCGGGCACCGAGATGCCGACGCCGTAGACGAGGTAGTCGGCCTCGAGCCCGCCGACGGCGCCCGGGATGGGAAGCCCTCGGTCGGCCGCGACCTCGAGCGCGGCCGACGGCGCGAACGCGCCGCCGAGGTGGCGGATCTCGGCCGAGAGGAGCGCGGTCTCGGCGTCGGGGCCGACGGCAGCGACGAACGCGCGGATCGCGTCGGCGGGGAGGTCGGCGAGCATCATGCCGTCGCCGTGGCCCGGGGTCGGTCCGGGCGGGTCCATGTGCAGCTGCAGGAGCTCGGCCGGTGCCTGCGGGTGGACGCTGTCCATCGCCGGTCCGAGCGCGCGGAGCGGGGCGAGCAGGGCGTCGGCGCGCTCGGGCGAGTCCTGGATCACGGCCTCCACGAGCACGAACGACTGCCCGGAGAGGAACGGCGGGAGTTCCGGCATCGGCGGGAACCGCAGCACGCGGCCCACCGACGTGACCGTGTCGGGGACGGAGCGCGTCCACTCGCCCCACGCCTGCAGCACCTCCTCGGTGCGCTCGATCGGGAAGAACAGCGCGCCGGCGACGACCTGGTCGATCTCGAACAGTCCGAACTCGAGCGCGGTCACGACACCGAAGTCGCCGCCGCCGCCGCGGACGGCCCAGAACAGCTCAGGGTCGTGCTGGGCGTCGACCCGGCGGAACTCGCCGTCGGCGGTCACGAGCTCGACGGCCGTGACGTGGTTGGCGGCGAGGCCGTGCGCCCTGCCGAGGAAGGAGACGCCCCCGCCGAGCGTGTAGCCGACCACGCCGACATCGTGGCTCGATCCGGCGAGCGCGGCGAGACCGTGCGGCGCGGTCGCGGCGACGACGTCGCCCCAGACCACGCCGGGCTCGACGCGGGCGATGCGCTGCGTCGGCCGGACCTCGACCGCGCGCAGTTCGTGCGTGCGGAGGAGGATCGCGTCGGCGAGGCCGTGGCCCTCCGCGAGCGGACCGGCGTTGTGGCCGGTGGCCTGCGGCGCGACGGCGAGGCCGAGCTCGCGTGCGGCGCGGACGGTGCGGGCGACGTCGGCGACGGAGGCCGCCACGACGACCGCGGCGGGACGCTGGTCGACGGCGAGGTTCCAGGCGAGGCGGTCGCCGTCGTAGCCGGGGTCGCCCGGCAGGGAGAGGCGGCCGTCGAGTCGGTCGGCGAGGATCGCGAACGACTCGCGGAGCGACATGGCGGGGACGGTGGTGGCCGCCGCGGTCTCGGCCGCGACGGTCTCGGAGGCAAGCGGGTTCACTGGTGGTCCTTTCACGGGGTGATGGTCGCGGGCCGGGCGGCGGCCGTTCAGGCCAGGTCCGACGGCCGCCCGGATCACCGGGGGCGCTCACGACACGTGTTCCATCCAACGGCGCGGCCGGCACCCGAGGATCAGGAGGATCCCGCCGATCCGCTCAGGGTTATCCCGAGCATCCGACGCCGCGCCCGAGGCCCCGGTCGGTCGTCGGGCGGGCCGGAATAGCCCGCCGGCGGGGCCGGTTGCAGTGGGGGATGTCTCTCTCCCCACGCCTCTCGGTCCTCGATCTCGTTCCCGTGCGGAGCGGGCAGTCCTCGGCGGAGGCCGTCGCGGCATCCGTCGCCCTCGCCCAGGCCGCCGACCGGCTCGGCTTCACCCGCTACTGGTTCGCCGAGCACCACAACATGCCGTCGGTCGCGTCGACGACGCCGCCCGTGCTCATCGCGGCGACGGCCGCGCGTACCGAGCGCATCCGGGTCGGCTCGGGCGGCGTCATGCTGCCGAACCATGCGCCCCTCGTCGTGGCGGAGCAGTTCGCGGCGCTCGAGGCGCTCGCACCGGGTCGCATCGACCTCGGGATCGGCCGCGCGCCGGGCAGCGATCCCGTGATCACCCAGCTGCTGCGCGTGAGCGGGCCGACGGCCGACGTCGACCGGTTCCCGGACCACGTGGCCGACATCCTCAGCCTGCTCTCGCCCGAGGGCGCGATGCTGCGCCTCACGAGCGGACGCGAGTACCCGATCCAGGCGACGCCCGCGGCGAGCGACGTCCCCGAGCTCTGGCTGCTCGGCAGCTCCGACTACTCCGCGAAGCTCGCCGCCGAACTCGGCCTGCCGTACGTGTTCGCGAACCACTTCTCGGGGGAGGGCCTCGAGCGCGCGCTCGAGCTGTACCGTTCCGGCTACACGCCGAGCGAGCGGCATCCGTCGCCGCAGACGATCCTCACGCTGAACGCGGTCGTCGCCGACACGGCGACCGAAGCGGAGGCCCGCGCGCTGCCACAGCTGCGAGCCATGGCTCGGCTGCGGCTGAACCGCCCGATGCGCCCGCTCGAGACGATCGAGGAGGCGCAGGCCGCACCGCGCGACTCCGACGCCGAGGACGTGATCTCGCGCATGCGCACCCGCTGGGTGATCGGCGATGCGGGTGCCGCGGCATCCGCCGTGCGCACCCTCGCCGAGCGCCACGGCGTCGACGAGGTCATGGTCGCCCCGATCGCGGGGATGCGTGCCGACGAGCCGGCGGATGCCGCGCCCGGCCGGGTGCGCACGCTCGAGCTGCTCGCCGACCGCCTCGCCGCGTAGCGCCCTGACACGCACCCGTTCGAGTGCGGTCTCTGCGCTCGAGTGCCGTTTCCGAACGCGCTCCACCGCAGAAACCGCACTCCGTCGTGCGCGCGCGGGGCGGCCGGCGGGCGGCGAGCAGTCAGCCGGCGAGCGAGGTGACCCGCGCCTCCCACGGCGCGAGCGGTGCGTCGAACGCGCCGGGCGCGTCGGGCAGCGTGTTCGTGAGCACCGGCAGCGAATCCCGCCACCGGCCGACGACCGCCTCGTCGAACATCGGGTCGTGCTCGACCGAGGAGAGGTTCACCACGACCAGCAGCCGGTCCTCGCCGAGCACCCGCTCGAACGCGAAGATCGCCGGGTGCCCGGCATCCACCCGCACGAACGACCCGTGGGCGACCACGGGTCGTTCGTGCCGGAGCGCGATCAGCTGGCGGTGGTACTCGAAGACCGAGCCCGGGTCGCCGACCTGGGCGGCGGCGTTGATCGTCTCGTGGTTGGGGTTGACGGCGAGCCACGGCGTTCCGGTCGTGAAACCGGCGTTCGGCGAGGCATCCCACTGCATCGGCGTGCGGGCGTGATCGCGGCTCATGAGGCTCAGGCCGTCGAGCGCATCCGCGACGGCCGTGCCGCTCGCGACGGCCTCGGCGTACGCGTTCAGCGACTCGACGTCGCGGTACTCGTCGAGCGACTCGAACGGCGCGTTGGTCATGCCGAGCTCCTGCCCCTGGTAGACGTAGGGCGTTCCCCGCTGCAGGTGCAGCATGGTCGCGAGCGCGGTCGCCGACGAGTACCAGTGCGCCTCGGCGTCGCCGAAGCGGCTGACCGAGCGCGGCTGGTCGTGGTTCTCCAGGTAGAGGCTGTTCCAGCCGCGATCCGCGAGTCCCTCCTGCCACTTGGCGAGGGATGCGGCGAGCTCGCCCGGCGCGAGGGGGCGCGGGTGGAACTTCGTCGCGCCGTGGTCGAGGCCGACGTGCTCGAACTGGAACACCATGTCGACCTCGCGCCGGTTCGGATCGGTGAAGAGGATCGCCTCGTCGATCGTCACGCCGGGCGTCTCGCCGACCGTGATCAGTCCCTCGCGCCCGTCGAACACCTCGCGGTGCATCTCCTGCATGAACTCGTGCAGGCGCGGGCCGTTCGTGTACGCCGCGCCGCCGTCGCCGTAGCGCCGGCCCGAACGCACCGGACCGTCGGGCAGGTGCGGATGCTTCGAGATGAGGTTGATCACGTCCATGCGGAAGCCGTCGACCCCGCGGTCGAGCCACCAGCGCATCATCTCGTACACCGCGTGCCGCACCTCCGGGTTCTCCCAGTTGAGGTCCGGCTGCTTCACGTCGAACAGGTGCAGGTAGTACTCGCCCGTCGCCTCGTCCCACTCCCAGGTCGAGCCGGAGAAGAACGACTCCCAGTTCGTCGGCTCGGCACCGGGTTCGCCGCCGTGGGTGCCCTCGCGCGGCGGCCGCCACCAGTACCAGTCGCGCTTCGGGTTCTCGCGGCTGGAGCGCGACTCGACGAACCACGGGTGCTCGTCCGACGTGTGGTTCACGACGAGGTCCATGACGAGCCGGATGCCGCGCTCGTGCATGGCCGCGACGAGCGCGTCGACGTCGTCGAGCGTGCCGAAGGTCGGGTCGATGTCGCGGTAGTCGCTGATGTCGTACCCGTTGTCGGCCTGGGGCGACCGATGGATCGGCGACAGCCAGACCACGTCGACGCCGAGGCGTTCGAGGTGGTCGAGGCGCTGCATGATGCCGCGCAGGTCGCCGATCCCGTCGCCGTCGGAATCCTGGAAGCTGCGCGGGTACACCTGGTAGACCACGGCGGACTTCCACCAGTCCGGGGCGGTCGACGGATGCCTGGGCTCGCGTTCGTACGCCATGCCCCGATCCTCGCAGCACGAGCGCGCCGCGTCATCCGCCGGTCGCGCGAGTCTCGCCGTCGAGATGCCACTTCAGGCGGGAACCGCGACGGCATTCCCGGCGGAACCGGCATCTCGTCTCGCGTTCGGGACGGGGACCCGGCGAAACGCACGAAGCCGGACACGACGATGCCCCGGGCGTGCGCCCGGGGCATCCGCTGCTCGATGCGCGGCTCAGGCCGCGAGGCCGAGGCGACGCAGGTCGTCGCCCGAGGCGCGATGCTCCGCGCCCTCCGGCACGGTCGCCTCGCGCGGCACGCGTGCGCCGTTCTGCACTCGCGCTCCGGCGCCGACGGCCGCGTAGGGCCCGACGACGGCGAAGCGACCGACGACGGCGCCACGGCCGACGCGCGCGTTCACGCCGACCGTCGCGTTCTCCGCGACGATCGCGTCCTGTTCCACCCAGGCGCCGTGCGACAGGGTCGCGCCCCGCTGCACCTCCGCGCCGGGATCGACGTATGCGGTCGGGTCGACGAACGCCGACGCATCCACCTTCGCGGTCGTCGCCACGAGGCCGCGACCGTTCACGTGCTTGCGGTAGCGGCGCAGGATGCCGGCATCGTCTTCGAACTCGACGTAGCTGATGCCCACTCCGTCCTCCATTCCGTCCGGCATAGGGGTGCCGGATACAGGTACAACGCCCGTGCTGACCGGGGCATTCCCCAGACTCGGTGCGGACCCTGTGGGTATCCATGGATATCCCTGATCACCGGCCGTGTGCACGACCGTAGCGTCGGCCGCATGTCCACGTACCTCCTCTGCGCGAGCCCCATCCAGGGTCACGCCGCGCCCGTCATCACGATCGCCGGCGACCTCGTCGCGCGCGGCCACGATGTCACCGTCCTCACCGGCTCGCGCTTCCGCGGCGCCGTCGAGAACGTCGGCGCCCGTCATCGCGGGCTCACCGGCGACGCGGACTTCGACGACCGCGTCATCCACGACCATCTCCCCGAGCGGGACCGTCACCGCGGCATCGCGAAGCTCGAATACGACGTCCAGCGCATCTTCGTCCGCCCGATGGCGGAGCAGTTCCGGGCGCTCGGCGAGCTGATCTCGGAGCTCGCGCCCGACGCGATCCTCATCGAGGCCGCCTTCACGGGCGCCGTGCCGCTGCTCCTCGACCACCCCGACACGCGTCCGCCGATCATCTGCGTGGGCGTCATCCCGCTCATGCACCGGAGCATCGACACCGCGCCGGGGGGATTCGGCCTGCCGCCGCGTTCGGACGCGATCGGCCGGCTCCGCAATCGCGCGCTGAACGCGCTCGTCGCGAAGGTGGTCTTCCGCAGGACGCAGGCGCTCGCCGACCGGACCGTCCGCGAACTCGGGCGGCCGGGCCTCGAGCCCTTCCTGTTCGACGCCTCGACACTCTGCGACCGCTTCCTGCAGCTCTCGCCGGCCGAGTTCGAGTACCCGCGCAGCGACCTCGGCGCGAACGTCCGCTTCGTCGGCACGGTGCTGCCGGCCGCTCCCGTCTCGGGCGACCTGCCGGAGTGGTGGGCGGATCTCGACGGCGGCCGCCCCGTCGTGCACGTCAGCCAGGGGACGATCGACAACACGGACTTCGGCCGGCTCATCCGCCCGACCCTCGAAGCGCTCGCCGATCACGACGTGCTCGTCGTCGCGGCGACCGGCGGACGGCCGGTCGAGGAACTCGGCGAACTTCCGGCGAACGCCCGCGCCGCCGAGTTCCTGCCGTACGACCTGCTGCTGCCGAAGACGGACGTGTTCGTGACGAACGCCGGCTTCGGCGGCACGCAGTTCGCGCTGAGCCACGGCGTCCCGATCGTCGCCGCCGGCGACACCGAGGACAAGCCCGAGGTCGCCATGCGCGTGCAGTGGTCGGGCACGGGCCTGACGCTCCGCACCGGCACGCCGACCCCGACGGCCATCGGCGCGGCCGTCGACCGCGTGCTCTCCGAGCCGGGGTTCCGGGGTGCGGCCCGACGGATGGCGCAGCGCATCGCGGAACTCGACACGGCCGAGCTCATCGCGAGCGAGCTCGCGCAGGCCGTGTCCGCTCGCACGGTCTCGCCTGTGCGCTGAGCCTCGCGCGTACCTCCGCACGACGACCGCGCCCGCGGCATCCGCCCTCGATGGGGATGCCGCGGGCGCGGTCTCCGCCCGACGGATCAGCCGTCGGCGCGGGTCTCCGTGATCTCGACGTAGAAGACGAGCGTCTGGCCGCCGAGGCCGTTCGAGGACTCCTCCTCGCCGTAGCCGAGCGCCGGCGGGATGGTCACGAGCAGCTTCGTGCCGACGGGCTGGCCGACGAGCGCCGCGCCGAAGCCGGGGATGACGCCCGAGATCGAGAACGGCACGGGCGCGTTGCCGAAGCTCTGGTCGAAGACCTCGCCGGTCTCCCAGACGACGCCCTGGTAGTCGACGGTGACGACATCGTTCTCCGCGACGACGTCGCCGTCGCCCTCCTCGAGGACCGCGACGAGCAGTTCGTCGGACGGCTCGGCGTCGGGGATCGTCACCGTCGGAGCGCCGTCGGCGTCGTACTCGACCGTCGGGACGTCCTCGGTCCACTCGCCGGGAACCGGCAGCTCGACGAGCTCCTGCACGTCGGTGACGATGACGAGGGTCTCGCCGGGCTCCACGCCGATGCCCTCGTTGCCCTCGTCGCCGTAGATCGACGACGCGGGCGCGACCGTGACGACGCGCGAGCCGACGGGCACGCAGTCGGCGCCGGCGCGGAAGCCGTCGTACAGCGTGCCCTCGATGAGCTCGAGCGTCGCGGGCTGGGAGAAGATCTGCTCGCCCGTCGAACCGGAGAACGCCGTGACCTGGGCGCTCACCTGGTCGCCGGGCGCGGTCGAGTCCCCGTCGCCCTCGATGACGATCGTGCGCTGCAGTTCCTCAGCTTCGAGCGGGGTCTCGAAGGTTGCGGTCGGCGTGGTGCCGAAGTCGCCGGAGACCTCGACGGCGTCGCTCTGCTCGCCGGCCTCGACCTCGAGGCAGGCTGCCGCGGCATCCGTCGACGTGGGCTCGGGCGTCTCCTCGCCGCCGCCCGCGCACCCGACGAGGAGCAGGGCGGTCACGGACACGAGTGCGATGGGCGCGCCACGACGCAGGGCACGGTTCATGAAGGGGTACTCGATTCAGATCGGAGAGCAGGCGTGAGCATCCAGTCTGCACGGCGCAGGTCTCGATTGCCTGAGTCTTCACGAATGCGCGAGCGCGGGTCACAATGTACACATGGGGGAAGCGGGGGTCGAGCCCGACTACGCGGCCGCGTTCGCCGATGCGGCCGCGGCGTTCACGGAGCTCGACGAGGTGCTGTGGGATCCGATCTCGCGGGCGACGGTGCTGCGCGCCGCCCCGCGATTCGACGAGCGCGTGCTCGACGCGTGCGCGGGCGCGGGCGCGTCGGCGCTGCCGACCGCGGAGCTCGTCGGGCCCGGCGGGCTCGTCGACGCGGTCGACCTCTCCGACCGGATGCTGGCGACCCTCCGCGAACGCGCCGGTGCGCGCATGCCGTGGCTTCGCGTGCACGAGGCCGACGCGACGACGTGGCCGTACACGGGCTACGACCTCGTGCAGTGCGTGCTCGGCGTGTTCTTCTTCGAGGATGTCGCGGCCGGTGTCGAGCACCTCGTGCAGTGCGCCCGACCCGGTGGGCGGGTCGCGCTCACGGTGTGGGCGGATGGCGCGTTCGAGCCGATCCCCGAGCTGCTCGCGTCGGCGCTGCCGCAGGACGATGACCGGGTTCCGAGGCTCGACGAGGACGACGCTCCGGCCATGCCGGGCGCCGGCACTGCGGGCGGCCTCGCGCACTGGCTCGTCGAGCGAGGGCTCGTCGACGTGCGCGCGGAGGCGGTGCCCCGCCACCTCGACCTCACGCCCGAGGTCTCGTGGGCGCTCGTGGTCGGCACCGGGATGCGGGCGATGCTCGGCGACCTCGACGACGAGGCGGTCGAGCAGGTGCGCGAGCGGTACCTCGCCGCGATCGAGGAGCAGGGCGTCGCATCCGTCGACATCACGACGCTCATCGGGATCGGCCGGCGTCCGGAGGGCGAGACGGAGGCCGAGCTCGAGACGGAGGCGGCGAGCGGGCCGGAGCCCGAGCGCGAGTCGGAGCCCGAGCGCGAGCCGGACGCGGGGGCCGAGCCCGGGGCGGAGGGATCGGCCTAGGCGTCCCCGTCGGGCGACGCCCCGGTCGCCACCGGGCGCTCGGGGTGGTTCGACCACTGGCTGAACGACCCCGGATACAACGCCGCGTCGATGCCGGCGATCGCGAGCGCCGCGACCTCGTGCGCGGCGTTGACACCCGAACCGCAGTAGGCGGCGACGGGGTGCGCACCGTCCACCCCGAGCGCGGCGAAGCGGGCGCGGAGCGCCTCGACTGCCAGGAATCGTCCGTCGGCGTCGAGGTTGTCGGCCGCGGGTGCCGACACGGCGCCGGGGATGTGCCCCGCCCTCGGGTCGATCGGCTCGACCTCGCCGCGGTAGCGCTCGCCGGCCCGCGCGTCGAGCAGCACGCCGCCGTCGGCGGCGCCGAGCGCGTCGGCCTCGTCGAGGTCGATCACCGGCATCGAGCCGAAGCGCGCGGTGGCATCGCCCGGCTCGGGCACCACGTCGCCCGCATCCAGCGGCAGTCCCGCCGCGCGCCAGGCGGCCAGGCCGCCGTCGAGGATGCGCACGTCGCCGAACCCCGCGTGCCGGAGGAGCCACCAGGCCCGCGCCGCCGACATCCCGGCGGCGTCGTCGACGACGACCGCGGTGTCGCCGTCGCGGAGTCCCCACCGTCGCATGGCGCGCTCGAACGCCCGCTCCCCGGGCAGCGGATGCCGTCCCTCGCCCGTGGCCGAGTGGTCGGCGAGCTCGGCGTCGAGGTCCACGTACACCGCCCCGGGAACATGTCCCGCGCGGTATGCGCCCGTCCCGTCGGGCTCGGCGAGCGTCCATCGCACGTCGAGCACCCGCGTCCGGGGCGCTCCGGCGGGCGCGTCGCGGTCTCCGCGGAGCCGGGCGTCGAGGTCGATCGGGTCGATGAGGATCGGCATGGGCCCCATCCTCGCAGCCGGGCCGGGCCGAGGCATCCGCTCGACCCGATGTGGGCGCTGACGCCCCCGATCACGTGACGCGCCTCGCCTAGACTGGTCGGACGGTCCGAACGCGTGCGGGGGGAGTACGGATGATCCTCTCCCTGGTGGCGTTCGCCGCCGTGGCCCTCGTCACGCCGTTCGCCGCCGGGGCGATGGGGCGCCGCATCTTCCCGGTCATCGCGCTCGTTCCCGCCGTCGTATTCGTCTGGCTGCTGACGTACGTCCCGGCCGTCGCGCGCGGCGAGGTCGTGACCGAGCGCATCGAGTGGATCCGGGCGCTCGACATCGCGCTCTCGTTGCGGCTCGACGCCCTGTCGCTGCTCCTCGCGCTGATCGTCACCGGCATCGGCGCGCTCGTCCTGCTGTACTGCACCTGGTACTTCCGCGACGACGAGCCGTCGCTCGGCCGCTTCGCGGCGCTGCTGCTCGGCTTCGCCGGCGTCATGCTCGGGCTCGTCACCTCCGACGACGTGTTCGTGCTGTTCACGTTCTGGGAGGCCACGAGCGTGCTCTCCTACCTGCTGATCGGGCACGATGCGACGAAGCGCGAGTCGCGGGGCGCCGCGCTGCAGGCGCTGACCGTCACCACCTTCGGCGGCCTCGCCATGCTCGTCGGCCTCGTGGTGCTCACGGTCGCCGGCGGCACGACCTCGCTCGCCGAGCTCGTCGCCGATCCCGTCACGGGCGCGGCGGCCGAGGTCGGCATCGCGCTCGTGCTCGTCGGCGCGATCTCGAAGAGCGCGCTCGTGCCGTTCCACTTCTGGCTTCCCGCCGCGATGGCGGCGCCGACGCCCGTGTCGGCCTACCTCCACGCCGCGGCGATGGTGAAGGCGGGCGTGTACCTCGTGGCCGTGCTCGCTCCGGGGTATGCCGACCTCGCGGTGTGGCATCCGATCGTCATCGGCATCGGCGGGTTCACGATGCTGGTCGGCGGATGGCGCGCGCTCCGGCAGAACGACCTGAAGCTGGTGCTCGCCTACGGCACCGTCAGCCAGCTCGGCTTCCTGATCCTCGTCGTCGGCCAGGGCACGCGCGACGCGGCGCTCGCGGGCACGACGCTGCTGCTCGCGCACGCCCTGTTCAAGGCGGCCCTGTTCCTCACCGTCGGCATCGTCGACCACGCAGCGGGCACGCGCGACCGGCGCAAGCTGTCGGGCCTGGCACGACGGATGCCGTGGCTCGCCGCCTTCGCGACGGTCGCCGCGGCCTCCATGGCCGGCCTGCCGCCGCTGCTCGGCTTCGTCGCGAAGGAGACCGTCTTCACGGCGCAGCTCGAGGCCACGTCCGCCGGCGGTTCCGAGGCGACCTGGGCATGGATCGCGCTCGCGGCTGCGGTACTGGGCTCGATGCTCACGTTCGCATACAGCGCCCGCTTCGTGTGGGGCGCGTTCGGATCCCGGCGCGACGTCGACCCGACGCCGTTGCACCGGGAGCCCGCGATGATGTCGTTCGCACCCGGCGTCCTCGCCGCGACCTCGCTCGCGACCGCGTTCGCCCTGCCGCTCGTGGAGCCGCTGCTCGACGCGTACGCGTCGACGCTCCCCGGGCCGACCGACTACCACCTGGCGCTGTGGCACGGCCTCGAGCCGGCGCTCGCGATCTCGGCGCTCGTGTTCGGGGTGGGCGCGCTGCTCGTCTGGAAGCGCGAGGCGGTCGCCCGAGCACAGGCGACCATGCCCGACACGGTCGACGCCGAACGCGGGTACCTGCGCATCGTCGGCGCCGTCGACCGCGGCGCGGCACGCGTCACCACGCTGATCCAGTCGGGCGGCCTGCCCGGCTACCTGGCGATCACCGTCGCCGTCTTCATCCTCGGGCTCGGCGGCGCGGCCGTCGCGAACGGCACCTGGCCGGACGAGGTCCGCCTCGCCGACGGCGGGGCCCAGCCGCTCATCGGGTTCGCGATGATCATCGCCGCCTCGGCCGCCGTCGTCGTGCAGCAGCGCCTGACCGCCGTGCTGCTCGTCGGCGCGACCGGCTACGGCCTGGTGCTGATCTTCGGCATGGCCGGCGCACCCGACCTCGCCCTCACGCAGGCGCTCGTCGAGACCATCACGATCGTCGTCGTGGTGCTCGTGCTCCGTCGCCTCCCACGACGGGTCACCCTGCGGCGCGCGGTGGTCCGGGCGCCGCTGCGCATCGCGCTCGGCGCACTCGCGGGGATCGTCATGGCCGTCGTCGGCATCGTCGCGCTCGGCGCCCGGACCGAGCCGACCATCGCCGAGGGGATCCCCGCGCTCTCGGAGGAGGCGCACGCGAAGAACCTCGTGAACGCCCTGCTGGTCGACATCCGCGCGTGGGACACGCTCGGCGAGATCTCCGTCCTCGTCGCAGTGGCGACGGGCGTCGCCAGCCTCATCTTCGTCTCCGGTCGCCAGGGCGGCGCGCCCCGCCTCGAGGACGTCGACCGCCGCAGCCGCCTTCGGCCCGTCCCGGAGCCGGCCGACAGCATCCGCGCGGCCCGCCGACGGCTCGCCGACGTCGAGAACGAGCGGGATGCCGCGTCCGAGGCCGCAGCGACGCGGCAGACCTGGCTCCTCGCCGGCCGGACCATCTCGCCGCGCAACCGCTCCATCCTCGTCGAGGTGCTCGTGCGCCTCCTGTTCCACCCGGCGATCGTCGTGTCGGTGTTCCTCCTGTTCGTGGGGCACAACGCCCCGGGCGGAGGATTCGCCGGCGGGCTCGTCGCCGGGCTCGCGCTGGTGGCGCGCTACCTCGCCGGCGGGCGCTACGAACTCGGCGAGGCCGCCCCGGTGGATGCCGGACTGCTGCTCGGCACGGGCCTGTTCGTCGCCGCCGGCACCGCGGCATCCTCGCTCGTGTTCGGCCTGACCGTGTTCGAGTCGTCGTGGTTCGAGACCGAGGTGCCCGTGCTCGGCACGCTGTCGATCGGCACGTCGACGCTCTTCGACATCGGCGTCTACCTCGTCGTGGTCGGGCTCGTCCTCGACATCCTGCGCACGCTCGGTGCCGAGATCGACCGGCAGATCGACGAGGCCGGGCCCGACGCGGTGCCGGCCGACCCCGCGGAGGTGCGAGCATGACCGCCTCGTTGACGCTCGTGATCGTCGCCGCCGTGCTGTTCGGCACGGGCATCACGGTCATGCTCGAGCGGAGCCTCACCCGGGTCCTCATCGGCTTCCTGCTCGTCGGCAACGGCGTGAACCTGTTCATGTTCACCATGGCCGGTGCGCCCGGGCTCGCGCCGATCCTCGGCGAGGGCGTCGATCCCGACGCGATCTCCGACCCGCTCCCGCAGGCGTTCATCCTGACCGCGATCGTGATCAACCTCGGGCTCACGGCGTTCATGCTCGCGCTCATCTACCGCAGCTGGTGGCTCGCGCAGCTCGGCGAGCGCGGCGACCTCATCGTCGACGAGGACGAGATGGCCGAGGACGCCGAGGAGACGGCCGACCTGTACCGCAGTTCCGAGGAGGACGACCGCGCGGTGCAGGCGGTCCTCGAGGCCAGCGACGAGGACGGGGGCCGGCGATGACCGATGCGCTCGTGCCCCTCATGGTGCTCCTGCCCCTCCTCGGCGCAGCGCTGGCGCTCATGCTCGGCCGCCGCCAGCGCGCCCAGATGGCGGTCAGCACCGTGGTGCTCGCCGCCGTCGCCGCGATCGCCGCGGTGCTCCTCGCGCAGGTCGACGCCTCCGGTTCGGGCGTCGCCGTCGCGATCGGGGCGTGGCCGCCGCCGTTCGGCATCGTGCTGGTGGTCGACCGGCTGTCGGCGATCATGATCATCATCTCGGCGCTGATGCTGCTCGGCGTCCTCGTCTACGCCGTGGGCCAGGGCATCGCCGACCAGCACCGCGAGACGCCCGTGTCGATCTTCCACCCGACCTACCTCATCCTGTCGGCCGGCGTGTTCAACGCGTTCATCGCGGGCGACCTCTTCAACCTCTACGTCGGCTTCGAGATCCTGCTCTCCGCGAGCTACGTGCTGCTGACGCTCGGCGGCACGGGCGAGCGCATCCGCGCGGGTGTCACGTACATCATCGTGAGCCTCGTGTCGTCGCTGTTCTTCCTCAGCGCCGTCGCCCTCGTCTACGGCGCGACGGGCACGGTCAACATCGCGCAGCTGTCGGTGCGCCTCGCGGAGCTCCCCCTCGACGTCCAGCTCATCCTGCATCTGCTGCTGCTCATCGCGTTCGGCATCAAGGCCGCCGTCTTCCCGCTGTCGTTCTGGCTGCCCGACTCCTATCCGACCGCGCCCGCACCGGTCACGGCAGTGTTCGCCGGCCTGCTCACCAAGGTGGGCGTCTACGCGATCATCCGCACCGAGACGGTGATCTTCCCCGAGTCCGACCTGTCGACCCTGTTCCTCGTGATCGGCGGGCTGACCCTCGCGGTCGGCATCCTCGGCGCGCTCACGCAGGCCGACATCAAGCGACTGCTGTCGTTCACGCTCGTGAGCCACATCGGCTACATGATCTTCGGCATCGGGCTCGCGAGCATCGTGGGCCTCGCGGCGACGATCTACTACGTCATCCACCACATCAGCGTGCAGACGACGCTCTTCCTCACGACCGGGCTCATCGAGCGCTTCGGCGGGTCGACCTCGATCACGCGTCTCGGCGGGCTGCGACGCGCGTCCCCGATGCTCGCCGTCCTGTTCTTCGTCCCGGCCATGAACCTCGGCGGCATCCCGCCGTTCTCGGGATTCCTCGGCAAGGTGGGCCTCTTCGTCGCCGGTGCGGATGCCGCGGGCGGCCCACCCGCGTCCGAGACGCTCGGCACCTCCTCCCCCGGGCCCGATTGGCTGATCTGGACGGTCATCGGGATCGGCGCCGCGACCTCGCTCGTGACGTTGTACGCCCTCACGCGCTTCTGGAACCTCGCCTTCTGGCGTCCCAAGTCCGAGCTCGAGGGCTACCGCTCGCGGATCATCGACTCCGTGCAGGAGGCGCCTGCGGGCGCCACGGTCGTCGCCACTCGAACCACCCCCGTCCTGATGCTCGCCGCGACGGCGGCGCTCGTCGCCCTGACCATCGCGCTCACGGTGTTCGCCGGGCCGCTGTTCGAGCTGTCGGGCCGGGCCGCCGAGAACCTGCGCGATGCGAGCGTGTACGTCTCCATCGTCTTCCCGGGGGGTGTGCGATGACGGATGCCCCGCGCGAGCCCGGCGCGACCGACGCGCCCGCTGTGCCGCTGACGACCCCGCGCGACGACCTCACCCGGTGGCAGGTGGTCTGGCGACAGCTGCCCCTGCTCGTCGCGCTCGTCGCGCTGTGGCTGTTCCTGTGGGACCACGTCGACGTGCTGACCGTGACCACGGGCGTGATCCTCGCCATCCTGGTGACGCGCACGCTCTACCTGCCCCCGGTACTGCTCAGCGGCCGGTTCAACCCGTGGCGCGGGCTGATCCTCGGCCTCGTCATGATGTACGAGGTCTCGGTCGCCTCCATCCAGGTCGCGGCGCGAGCGGTGTGGCCCGGCTGGAAGCCGATGAACGCGATCATCGCCGTGCAGCTGCTCACCCGGTCCGACCTGGTGACGACCCTCACGGCCGAAGCGATCACGGTCGTCCCGGGCACGGTCGTCGTCGACATCGACCGCGAGCGCGGCCTGCTCTACCTGCACGTGCTCGGCACGCGAACCGAGTCGGACGTCGAGAAGGCGCGGGCGCACGTGCTCGCCACCGAGGAGCGGATCGTGCTCGCGATCGGCACGCACGAGCAGGCGGTCGCCGTCCGTGCGGCGAGGCGCCAGCGGCGGCGGGACGGCAGGCCGCCGTCCGAGACCGAGCCCGTCGAGGTGCCGGACCCGCCGGGCCGCGCCGACCGGCCCGACCGGCCGGACCGGGAGGAGGACGCATGAGCGCGCTCGACGTGATGGGCGTCGCCGCCGGGGTCATGTTCGGCGTCGGCGCGATCGCCGCGCTGGTTCGGATCATCCGCGGCCCGACGATGCTCGACCGTGCGCTCGCGATCGACGTGCTGCTCGCGATCGCGATGTGCGGCCTCGCTGCGGGGATGGCCGTCAACGGTCACACCGAGACCCTGGTGGTGCTCCTGGTCCTCGCGCTCTTCGCCATCGTGGGGTCGATCGCCATCGCGCGGTTCATCGGGAAGGAGGACCGCTCGTGAACGCGCTCGAACTGGGCGTCGGCGCCCTCATCCTCCTCAGCGGATTCCTGTCGATGGCGGCGGGCGTCGGCGCACTGCGCTTCCCCGACGTGCTCAGCCGGCTGCACGCCGCGACCAAGCCGCAGGTCCTCGGCCTCGCGGTCGTGCTGCTCGCGGTCGTGCTGCGCGTGCCGAGCTGGGGCGTCGTCTCGACGGTCGTGCTCATCATGACGTTCCAGCTGCTCACGCAGCCGATGACCGCGCACATGCTCGGCCGCGCCTCGTACCGCTCCGACGAGCTCCGGCGCGACCTCCTCATCCGCGACGACCTCGGCCGCGACATCGCCGAGTACGAGCAGCAGCGCGAGCGCGACGACGACCCGGCGCGCTGAGCGCCGCGGGCTCGGGCGCAACGGGCCCGTTGCGGGCGCGCTGCGCCGTGCGTCGTGAGGACGCGAGACGTGTCGGCGGCGCCGATGGTGGACGCCGGGCGCGGCCTCAGCCGCGACCCGTGAAGTGCGGGGTGCGCTTCTCCTGGAACGCGGCGAAGCCCTCGCGGTAGTCGTCGGTGTCGCAGAGCGCCGCCTGCGCCCGGTTCTCGTCGGACATCGACGCCCAGAGCCCGTGGCGGTGGTCGCGCAGGTCGGCGACGAGCCGCTTCGAGGCGATGAAGGCCTGCGTGGGGCCGGATGCCGCGTCACGCGCGGCGGCGCGCGTCGCCTCGAGCACCTCGTCGGCGGGGAACGCCTGCGAGAAGAGGCCCGCGGCCACCGCCTCGGCGCCCGACATGAGCCGCCCGGTGACGATGAGGTCCATCGTGCGGTGGGCGCCGAGACGTTCGACGAAGAGCGCGTGCCCGCCGGAGTCGAGCGTCGCGCCGAGGTTCTTGAACGGCGAGCCGATCTTCGCGGTGTCGGCCACGTAGACGATGTCGCTCGCGATGAGGAGGCCGAGGCCCACGCCGAGGCACGCCCCGTGGGCGACGGCGAAGGTGGGCGCCGGGAAGCGCGACATCCGCTTCAGCAACGGCTCGACGCGGCCGCCGAGGTAGCCCTGCACGTCGTCGTCGCGCGGGTCCACGCCCGCGATGTCGCGCCCCGCGCAGAACGCGCGGCCCTCGCCGCGCAACACGAGCGCGCGCACGTTCGCGTACTCGGCCTGGTCGTACGCCTCGCCGAGCTCGGCGAGCGCCCGCTCGTCCAGCGCGTTGAGCTTCGCGGGCGCGTTCAGCGTGACCTCGGCCACGCCGTCGTGGATGTCGAGCTCGATCATGGTGTTCCTCTCTCCGCCGAGGGGGTCGCCTCGCGACATCCGCCTGCCTCGATGCGCGACCGGATGACGCGAAGTGACCCCCGACGGGTGGGGTGGGTGCGGGTGGGGTGGGTGCGGGTGCGGACGGGTGGGTCGGTGGCGCTACACGTCGTAGTCGACCACGACGCGGTCGGATGTCGCGTGCGACTGGCAGGTGAGCACGTATCCGCGTTCGAGCTCCTCGGGCTCGAGGGCGTAGTTCTCGGTCATGTTGACGCTGCCGTCGACGACGCGGGCACGGCACGTGCCGCACACGCCGCCCGCGCACGCGAACGGCACGTCGGAGCGCACCCGGAGCGCCGCGTTGAGGATCGACTCGTTGGCGCTGACCGGGCTGTCGACGCTCGACGAGAGCCCGTCGAGCGTGAACTCGATCGCCACCGTCGGCTCGCCGCGCTCGACCGTGACCGGGCGGCCGTGCCGCGGTTCGGTCGCACGGTCGGCGTCGGTCGTGAACAGTTCGTACCGGACGCGTGCGACGGGCACGCCGCGCGCGTCGAGCGTGTCGCGTGCGAGCTGCACGAGCTCGAACGGGCCGCACAGGAACCACTCGTCGACGGTCGCCGGCGGGATGAGCGCGTCGAGCATGCGCTCGAGCTTCTCGGCGTCGATGCGGCCGGAGAGGAGCGGCGCGGTGCGCTGCTCGCGCGAGAGCACGTGGTGCAGCGCGAGCCGGGAGGGGTAGCGGTCCTTCAGCTCGGCGAGCTCCTCGAGGAACATCACGTCGCGCGTCGACCGGTTCGTGTAGACGAGCGTGAAGCGCGCGTCGTCGGACCGGGCGAGCACGGTGTGCGCGAGCGCCATGAGCGGCGTGATGCCAGAGCCCGCGGCGATGCCGACGACGTGCTTGCCGTCGAGGGAGTCGAGGCCGGACGTGAACGTGCCCTGCGGGCTCATCACGTCGATGCGGTCGCCCGCGGCGAGCTCGGTGTTGGCCCACGTCGAGAACCGGCCGCCGAGGTCGCGCTTGATCGCGACCGAGACGCTGCCGCGCATCGGCGGGCGGCAGATCGAGTACGACCGGCGCAGCTCGTGCCCGTCGAAGTCGCGCCGCAGCGCGACGTACTGGCCGGGCAGGTACGCGTAGTCGTCGGCGAGCTCGTCGGGCACCGAGAAGGTGACCTCGACGGCGTCGTCGGTGAGCGGTCGCACCTCGGCGACCTCGAGCGAGTGGAATCGCGCGCGCCGGCGCTTCGGAGCGGTGTCGCCGCCGACCGCGCTCTGCAGGAACGCGTCGGCGATCGCGGCATCCGCCTCGAGCGTGCCGGCGGGGGCGCCCGCGGCGCTGCGGGCGGGGGCCCCGGTCGAGCCCAGGTTGATCGCGGCCATCAGAGCACCTTGAAGTAGTCGAAGGGCTCGAGGCAGTCGCGGCACTCGTAGAGCGCCTTGCACGAGGTCGAGCCGAAGCGGGCGAGTTCACGGGTGTTCAGGGAGTCGCAGCGCGGGCACTTGACCGCCAGCTGCAGGCGGATCGGCCCGGCGTCGCGGACCGGCGCATTGCCGCTCGGCGCCTGGATGCCGTAGGCGCGCAGCTTGTCCTTGCCGGCCTCGCTCATCCAGTCGGTGGTCCACGCGGGCGAGAGCACCATGCGCACGTCGACGTCGTCGTAGCCCGCGTGCGTGAGCGCGAGCACGACGTCGTCGCGCATGGCGTCCATCGCGGGGCATCCGCTGTAGGTCGGCGTGAGCTCGACGTGCACGGCGCCCTGGTCGTCGACGGCGACCGAGCGCAGCACGCCGAGGTCCTCGATCGTGAGCACGGGCACCTCGGGGTCGGTCACGGTCGCGGCGACGTCCCACGCCGCGCGCGCGGCAGGGTCGCTCGGCACGGGTCGGGCGACGGATGCCGCGGCATCCGCTTCGACGTCGGCACCCGGTCGCAGGCCCGCGCCGGGCCGCACCTCGGCCGCGGTCACCACGACGCCCCCGGGTGCGAGCGGGCGAGCACCTGCATCTCGGCGAGCATCGGACCGAGGTGCTCGGTGTGCTTCCCTACGCGGCCGCGGCCGTCGACGACGAACGCGGTCCGGCCCTCGGGACGGGCGAGGTCGGCCTCGGCGAACACCTGGTCGATGACCGCGTCGAACGGCTCGCGGAGCGACGACGGCAGGGGCGCGACGCCCTCCTCGGCGAGCCGGACGACGACCTCGTCGTCGCGGAACAGCTCGTCGACGTAGGGCCAGGTCTGGTCCACGGCGCGGATCATGCGACGGCGCGACTCGTCGGTGCCGCCCGCGAGGCGGAGGGTCCACTGGATCGCGTGGTCGCGGTGGTAGTCGACCTCCTTCGACGCCTTCGCCGCGATCGCGGCGAGCGTGGCATCCGTCGATGCCTCGAGCCGACGGTAGAGCTCGACGAGGTAGGTCGAGGCGACGAGCTGCCGGGCGATGGTGTGCGCGAAGTCGCCGTTGGGCTGCTCGAACAGCCAGGCGTTGCGGAACTCGGGCTCGTCGCGGAAGTACGCGAGGTCGTCCTCGCTGCGACCGTCGTGGGTGCCTGCGTAGTGCAGCAGCGAGCGCGCGTGGCCGAGCAGGTCGAGCGCGATATTGCCGAGCGCGACGTCCTCCTCGAGCTCGGGAGCGCGCGTGATCCAGTCGCCGAGGCGCTGGGCGAGCACGAGCGCGTCGTCGCCGAGGCCGAGCGCGTACGCCGCGACATCGGCGGATGCCGCGTGGCCGGCGCCGGCCGCCGCGCCGGCGAACTCCTCGGCGAGCGCGACGCGGTCGACCGTGACGTCGCCGTGCGGGTCGAGGTCGGAGGTCGCGCCGGCTCCGGTGCTCGCCGCAGCGCCGGGGGTCTGGCCGCTCACAGGTGCTTCACCCCTTCGGACTTCGTGTAGTACACCGCGTGCCGGTAGTTCTTGCCCGCGGGGCTCTCGAAGAACGCGCCCTTCGCGTCGGGGTCGCTCGTCGTGACCGCGTCGGCGGGCACGACCCAGATCGACACGCCCTCGTTGCGTCGGGTGTACAGGTCGCGGGCGTTGCGCACGGCCATGTCGGCGTCGGGCGCGTGCAGCGACCCGACGTGCACGTGGCTCAGTCCGCGGTTGGCGCGCACGAAGACCTCCCACAGGGGCCAGGCCTCGGTGCCGGTCTCGCCGGGGGTGCTCATCTCGTCTCCTCGTCTCGGTCCGCTCCGTCGCGGATCGCGGGTCTGCGTGGTGGTGCGGCCCGGCGGGCCGCGCCGCCTCAGGCTGCGGCCGCCGCCATCGCGGCCTGCTTGCGGGCGTACTCGGCCGCGGCCTCGCGCACCCAGGCGCCCTCCTCGTGGGCCTCGCGGCGGCGGCGCAGGCGCTCGGCGTTCGCGGGTCCGCGACCGGCGAGCACCTCGTGGAACTCGTGCCAGTCGATCTCGCTCATGTCGTACGCCTGGCGCTCCTCGTTCCACTTCAGGTTCGGGTCGGGGAGCGTCACGCCGAGCACCTCGGCCTGCGGTACGAGCATGCCGACGAAGCGCTGGCGCAGGTCGTCGTTCGAGAAGCGCTTGATGTTCCACGCCATCGACTGCGCCGAGTTCGGCGATTCGTCGTCGGGCGGCCCGAACATCATGAGCGAGGGCCAGTACCAGCGGTTCACGGCGTCCTGCGCCATCTCGCGCTGCGCCTCGGTGCCCTGCATGAGCTCGAGCAGGATCTCGAAGCCCTGCCGCTGGTGGAACGACTCCTCCTTGCAGATGCGCACCATGGCGCGACCGTAGGGGCCGTACGAGGCGCGGCACAGCGGCACCTGGTTGCAGATCGCGGCGCCGTCGACGAGCCATCCGATGGCACCCATGTCGGCCCACGTCGGGGTCGTGTAGTTGAAGATCGACGAGTAGCGCGCCTTGCCCTCGATGAGCTGCTGCATCATCTCCTCGCGGCCGATGCCGAGCGTCTGCGCGGCCGAGTACAGGTAGAGCCCGTGGCCGGCCTCGTCCTGCACCTTGGCCATGAGGATCGCCTTGCGCTTGAGGCTCGGCGCCCGCGAGATCCAGTTCGACTCGGGCTGCATGCCGATGATCTCGGAGTGCGCGTGCTGGCTGATCTGGCGGATCAGCGTCTTGCGGTACGCGTCGGGCATCCAGTCGCGCGGCTCGATGCGCGAGTCCTGCGCGATGAGGTCGTCGAAGCGCGCCTGCGCGGCTTCGTTCTCGACCACGGTCAGGTCGGCGGGTGCGGTCATCGTCGACTCCAATGCTCTCGGGACCGGATGGTCCGCGGGTGCTGCGACCCACTTTACCAACCGATCGTTCAGTTAGTATATGCTGAGGACGTGCGCCGGGGCAATCAGGGCCGCCGGCGACTCCCCCGCACTCGATGAGGAGCAGCGCATGACGGATGTCGCGACCGAACGCCACGGCGGCGACCGAGCGGCCGACGAGCAGGCGGATGCCGCGGCATCCGCTCGCCTCAACCGCGAGATGATGCAGCGCGACCTCGCCTCGGCCATGCTCGGCATGGTCGTCGAACGCGACGATCCCGGCCACGCGGTCGTGTCGATGCGCGTCCGGGAGGACATGACCAACGGGTTCGCCATCACCCACGGCGGGCTCGTCTTCACGCTGGCCGACACGGCCTTCGCGATCGCCTGCAACGAGGACCACCGGGTCACCGTCGCCGCGGGCGCCGACATCACCTTCCTGAAGTCCACCGTCGCCGGGCAGACGCTCACCGCCACCGCGGTGCGACGCGCCCGCAGCGGCCGCACGGGCCTCTACGACGTGACGGTCGTCGACGAGCAGGGCGACGCCGTCGCCGAGTTCCGCGGCCGCTCCATCTCCACCAACCGCACCATCTGACCCCCGGGAGCCACCGTGTCGACGACGACCCTTCCGCAGAACCCCGCCGAAACCCGGCCCACCGTTTCGGGCCTCGTGCCCGCTGCGCCCGACGAGCTCGACCCCGAGGAGCGCATGAGCCGCGCCGAGATCGAGGCGCTCCAGCTCGAGCGGCTGCAGTGGACCGTGCGCCACGCCTACGAGAACGTCCCGCTCTACCGCCGCAAGTTCGACGAGCACGGCGTGCACCCCGACGACATCCAGACCCTGGCGGATGTCGCGAAGCTCCCCTTCACGACGAAGGACGACCTCCGTCAGACCTACCCGTTCGGCATGTTCGCGGTCCCGATGGAGCAGGTCGCCCGCATCCACGCCTCGTCCGGCACGACCGGCCGCCCGACCGTCGTCGGCTACACCGGCGGCGACCTCGACCGCTGGGCGACGCTCGTCGCCCGGTGTCTCCGCGCGAGCGGCGTGCGCCCCGGCATGAAGGTGCACAACGCCTACGGCTACGGCCTCTTCACGGGCGGGCTCGGTGCGCACGCCGGCATCGAGAAGCTCGGCGCGACCGTCATCCCGATGTCGGGCGGCCAGACCGCTCGCCAGGTGCAGCTCATCCGCGACTTCGAGCCCGATGCGATCATGTGCACGCCGAGCTACCTGCTCACGATCGCCGATGCGATGGAGGAGGCCGGGATCGACCCGCGCTCGACGTCGCTGAAGACCGCGATCCTCGGCGCCGAGCCGTGGACGAACGAGATGCGCCGTCGCATCGAGGAGCGCATGGGCCTCGACGCCGTCGACATCTTCGGCCTCAGCGAGGTCATGGGGCCGGGCGTCGCCAACGAGTGCATCGAGACGAAGGACGGCCCGCACGTCTGGGAGGACCACTTCCTCCCCGAGGTCATCGACGGCGAGAGCGGCGAGCCGCTGGCCGACGGCGAGCGCGGCGAGCTCGTCTTCACGTCGCTGACGAAGGAGGCCTTCCCGGTCATCCGCTATCGCACGCGGGACCTGACCCGGCTGCTGCCCGGCACCGCGCGACCCGGCATGCGGCGCATCGAGAAGATCACGGGCCGCAACGACGACATGATCATCCTCCGCGGCGTGAACCTCTTCCCGACGCAGATCGAGGAGCTCGTGCTCGGCATCGAGCACCTCACGCCGCACTTCATCCTGGAGCTCACCCGCACCGGGCACATGGACGACCTCACGGTCCGCATCGAGCGCCACCCCGACCTCGAGGTCGAGGCATGCCGCGCGGCGACCGTGGTGCTCGCCGGTCGGATCAAGGAGTTCATCGGCTCGTCGGTCGTCGTCCGCCTCGAGGAGCCGGGCACCCTCCCGCGCAGCGAGGGCAAGTACAAGCGCGTCTACGACCTGCGCGAGCCGCGCTGATGCGCGTCGGCGTCGCCGCCGACGTCGCCGCGGCCCCCGGGTCCTCCGGACCCTCCGCCGCCCGCTCCGTCGTTTGGACGCGAATGGGCGCTCTGGCTCCGCTCCCGACGCCGAATCGCGTCCTTTCGCGGCGTGGGCGGGCGGGAATGCGAGACTGAAGCGGATGTCTCAGAACACGACGCTCCGACGGGGACGACCCGGCTACGACCAGCAGGGCATCCTCGAGGTCGCCGTCGCCGCCTTCAACGAGTACGGCTACGACGCGACCTCGATGGGCGTGCTCGCCGACCGGCTCGGGCTGTCGAAGTCGGCGATCTACCACCACTTCAGCTCGAAGGACGAGATCCTCGACCGCGCGCTCGACCAGGCGCTGGGCTCGCTCGAGGGCGTGCTCGACGAGACCGAGGCTGCGGGCGGCAGCGCCGCCGACCGGCTCGACGGCGTGCTGCGCGGCGCGGTGCGGGTGCTCGTCGCCGAGCTGCCCTACGTGACCCTGCTGCTGCGCGTGCGCGGCAACACCGAGGTCGAGCGGCGCGCGCTCGCACGCCGGCGCGCGTTCGACAAGCGGGTCACCGCGCTCGTCGCCGAGGCGCAGGCGGAGGGATCGCTGCGCTCCGACATCGACGTGCGCATCGTCGAGCGACTGCTGTTCGGCATGATCAACTCGATCGTCGAGTGGTACCGCCCCGGGGGGCGCGAGGATGCCGCGCGGCTGGCCGACGACGTCGTCGCCGTCGCGCTCGACGGGCTGCGGGTGCCCGCTCCCGCCCCGCGCACCTGATCGCCGTCGGGGCGCGGCGAGCCGTGACATCCGCCGTGCCCTGCTGGGAGACTGGCGCCGAGAGAAGGGGGATCCGATGATCGAACTGCTCGACGACCTGCCCGAGGGCGTGATCGGCTTCCGTGCGATCGGGACGGTGACCGCGGAGGACTACCGCGAGGTGCTCGACCCGGCGATGGACGACGCGATCGAGCGGACCGGGAAGCTCGACTTCGTCATCGTGCTCGGCGAGGAGTTCGACCACTACTCGCTCGGTGCGATGGTCGAGGACGCGAAGCTCATCGGCCGACCGCTGTCGCTGTGGGACCGGGCCGCGCTCGTCACCGACCGCGACGTGCTCATCGGGATCGCGGTCGCGTTCGGCGGGCTGGTGCCCGGCCAGTTCCGGGCCTTCCCGATCGCGCATCTCGACGACGCGATCGACTGGGTCGGCGAGGGCGCGGCCGCCGCCGCGACCTGAGGCAGCACCGCGGCCGCCGCCGCGACCTGAGGCAGCAGCGCGGCCGCCGCCGCGACCCGTGACGGACCACGGTCCGGCCGTGCGCGAGCGCGCTCAGCGACCACCCGCCGTGCCCCCGGCGGCGACTTCGGGATGCTCCGGCGGCAGCCCGTGGCGCCTGCCCGCCCGCAGCAGTTCGAGGTTGCGCCGCTCCCAGTCGAGCATCTCCTGGCGCACGCCCTCGAGGATGCGGCTCTCACCGCACGCCGGAAGCGTACGCCCGCAGATGCACGACCCGGGCTTGCGCGCGTCCGGGTGGTGGAACGCCTGGAGGCGCCACAGCGCGACCATGGCGGTGTCGACGCGCTTCGCGGTCAGCTGGGTGGCGCGCTCGGCGCGCCGCACGCGGTCGTCGCGGAGCTGGTCCTGGAGCGCGGCGCCGACGTCGGTGGCGCCGTCGATCGCGCCGGCTCGCAGCTGGTCGCGCTCGGCGGTGAGTCGCGCGACGAGTCCGGCCGTCTCCGCGGCGGCCTCCGCCGCCGATTCCGCTGCCGCGCGGGCCTCGGCGTCGTGCGACTCGAGGATGCCTCGCCAGAGCGCGACGTGCTCCCGGTCGCGCTGCTCCGCCCGATCCGCACCGAGGTGCGTCCGGCAGTGGCCGCACACCACCTGGTCGGATGCCGAGGCGAAGCGGAACCGCTGCACGCTGCCGCAGCAGAGGCACGGGACGTCGACGTCGGCGTGGAGCGGGTGCTGGTGGGGCATGCGGTCCAGCGTGACCGGCGGCGCGGGTGCGGTCAAGTTCGGCGGACGTCGCGGGCGCCGTCGCGTGGGGCGGATGTCGCTGGCCGAGCGACGCGCTGGATCCGGCCGATGCCCTCGCCTAGCGGTCCAGCTGCAGCCGCGACCACGCGAGCGCGCACAGCGCGCCGAACGCGAGCGGCACACTCGGCACCGTGAGCAGGGCCGCGACCGGCACCGATCCGGGCGCGATGGCCCAGAGCGCGGGCGCGACGAACGGCACCCATACGCCGACGTCGGCGAGCGCGGAGACCTGCGCGACGACGATGATCCCGACGGTCGCGGCGATTCCGGGCAGCAGCCCCCGCCCGACCGTCGCGACCCACGCGGCGGGCACCGCGATGAGCGCGGAGAGCACCACGAGGACCGGGATCCGGGCGAGCGCCCAGACGCCCGCGGCATCCGTCGTGCCGTAGCCCATCGCGACGCCCACGATCGCGACGACGGCCGTGAGCGCGACCGCCACGGTGACGGACCAGGCGAGGTAGACCGTGAGCTTGCCGATCGCGATCGCGGCGCGGGAGACCGGCAGGCCGAACAAGGCTGACACGGTGCCGTCGGCGAACTCGCGGCCGAACATCCAGCTGAGGGCCACCCCGAAGGCGAGCACCCCGGCCGCGGCCGTGATCTGCAGCACGACCCCCACCAGGCCGGCCCATCCCGGCACGCCGGCGAGCGGGCCGAGCTTGGCGAGCACCTGCTCGTCGCCGGATGCCGCGGCGAGCAGCATCCCGAGTGCGAGGACGCCGACGCCGAGCACGAGCAGCGCCGTGGTCGAGGCCATCACGCGCGAGGCGACCGCCTTGCGCGCCTCGACCGCGACCGCGATGCGGAGCCCCGTGCCGGTCATGCGGCGGCCCTCCGGGCCTCGTCGTCGTCGTGGACGAGCGCGAAGAACGCCCGTTCGAGGTCGAACCCGCCCGGATCGAGCGAGCCGATGACCCGGCCGTCGTTCACGACCGTGATGCGGTCGGCGACGCGCGCGACCTCGTCGAGGTGGTGACTCGACACGAGGACGCCGGCGCCCGCCGCCGCGCGGCGGAGCAGCGCCTCGCGGAGGACGATCACCCCCGCGGGGTCGAGCCCGTTGGTCGGCTCGTCGAGCACGATCGCGTCGGGGTCGTGCAGGAGCGCGCCCGCGAGGCCGACCCGTTGCCGGTTGCCGAGCGACAGGCGGCTGGCGCGGACGCCGGCGTAGCGCCCGAGGTCGAACTCGTCGATCGCGCGGTCGACCGCCGCGGCCGCCCGGGCACGGTCGAGTCCGTGCAGGCGGGCGGCGACCTCGAGGTTCGCGCGCCCCGTGAGCTCGGCGTACGCGAGCGGGTGCTCGACGAGCTGGCCGACGCGCGCCCACGTCGCGGCATCCGCTCGGTCGACGTCGACGCCATGCACGCGAACGCTGCCGGCGTCGGGTCGCAGCATGCCGAGCAGCAGCCGCATGAGCGTGGTCTTGCCCGCACCGTTCAGGCCGACGAGGGCGTGGATCTCGCCCGCGGCGACGTCGAGGTCGATGCCGTGCACGCCCGCGCCGCCGCGGAACGCGCGCGCGACGCCGCGGGCCTCGAACCGGGGTGCGGTGCTCATGCGTCACCCGCCACGACGTCGAGGGCCCGCTCGATGGCCGCGCCGAGGGTGTCGATCTCGCCGTCCGCCCACGCGTAGAGTCCCGTGACGAGCGCGGCGATCACGGCCGAGGCCGCGGCCCTCGCCTCGAAGGGGGGAGCGCCGTCGGCGACGAGCCGGTCGGCGATCGCCCGCTCGGTGTTGCCGGTGTTCCGCCACATGGCGCCCCGCAGCGCGGGGGTGCGGGCGGCGATGCGAACCCGCCGCCGGATCTCGGGCTGCTCGGGCTCGGGCACTGCCCGCCAGGCCGAGCGGATGCCGCGGGCCGCGCGCTGCACGGGCGGCAGGCCACGCGGCTCCTCGCCGATGCCCTCGGCGAGGAGCGGGTCGTACGGGTCCTCGAGCACGAGCTGCTCCTTCGTGGCGAAGTGCCGGAAGAAGGTCATCTCGGTGACGCCGGCGGCCGCGGCGATCTGCGCGGCGGTGGTCTGGTCGTACCCCTGCCGCTCGATGAGGTCGAGGCCGCGGTCGATGAGGGCCTGCCGGGTGCGGGCACGCTTCGTGCCGAGGGCGGTGGTGGCGGTCACGGCATTATGTTAGTCACTAACATTCTCGGCGGCAAGCCTCCGGGTCCGCGTGCGACTGTCGGCGGCATCCGCGACGATGGTCCCCATGCCCTCCCCCGACGCGCCCGTGACCGCCGACCTCCGCGCCGACGCACTCACCGCGCTCCGCGAGCTCGTCGGGCGCGACGACGCCGACTTCCACGACGGTCAGTTCGAGGCGATCGAGGCCCTCGTCGCAGGCCGCCGGCGGGCGCTCGTCGTCCAGCGCACCGGCTGGGGCAAGTCGGCCGTGTACTTCGTCGCGACACTGCTGCTCCGCCGTCGTGGCGGCGGGCCGACGATCCTGGTCTCGCCGCTCCTCGCCCTCATGCGCGACCAGGTCGCGGCCGCCGAGCGCGCGGGCGTGCGCGCGGTCTCGATCAACTCGGCCAACGCGCACGAGTGGCAGGAGGTCCTCGCGCGTCTCGACGCCGACGAGGTCGACGTGCTGCTCGTCTCGCCCGAGCGCCTGAACAATCCGTCGTTCCGCGAGCAGCAACTGCCCGCGCTCGTGCGCCGCCTCGGCATGCTGGTCGTCGACGAGGCGCACTGCATCAGCGATTGGGGCCACGACTTCCGGCCCGACTACCGACGCCTGCGCGACCTCATCGCCGAGATCCCGGCCGACGTGCCGGTGCTCGCGACGACCGCGACCGCGAACAGCCGGGTCGTGGCCGATGTCGCGGAGCAGCTCGGCACCGACGTCCTCACGATCCGCGGCCCGTTGGCCCGAGCCTCGCTGCGGCTCGGCGTGCTGCGCCTGCCCGACTCCACGGGCCGGCTCGCGTGGCTCATCGATCACCTCGACGACCTGCCCGGCTCCGGCATCGTCTACGCGCTGACCGTGTCGGCCGCGAACGACACCGCGCGCGTGCTCCGCGAGCGCGGCCACGACGTGCGCGCCTACACGGGCCAGACCGACCCCGACGAGCGGGAGGAGTCCGAGCGGCTCCTGAAGCGCAACGAGGTCAAGGCGCTCATCGCCACGAGTGCGCTCGGTATGGGCTTCGACAAGCCCGACCTCGGCTTCGTCGTGCACCTCGGCGCGCCGTCGTCGCCGGTCGCCTACTACCAGCAGGTCGGCCGTGCGGGGCGCGCGAGCGAGAACGCCGACGTGCTGCTCCTGCCCGGCCGCGAGGACCCGGCGATCTGGCACTACTTCGGCACGGCGTCGATGCCCGACGAGGAGCGCGCACGACGCGTCATCGACGAGCTCTCCGACGTCCCCCTGTCGACGCCGGCGCTCGAGGCGCGCGTCGACATCCGCCGTACGCCCCTCGAACTGCTGCTCAAGGTGCTCGACGTCGACGGCGCGGTGCGCCGCGTGCAGGGCGGCTGGGTCGCGACCGGCGCACCGTGGAGCTACGACGCCGAGCGCTACCGCCGCATCGCCGAGGAACGCGAGGCCGAGCAGCGCCACATGCTCGAGTACGAGCAGACCGATGGATGCCGCATGGCCTTCCTCCAGCGCTCGCTCGACGACGACACCGCCGCGCCGTGCGGTCGCTGCGACCGGTGCGCGGGCGCCTGGTACCCGGGCGACGTCGATGCGGATGCCGCGGCCGCCGCCGCGAGCGCCCTCGACCGGGTCGGCGTGCCGATCGAACCGCGCCGCGCGTGGCCGACCGGGGCCGATCGGCTCGGCGTCCCCGTGAAGGGGCGGACCCCCCCGGGCGAGCAGGCCGCCGAGGGCCGCGCGCTCGCGCGCCTCACCGACCTCGGCTGGGGCTCGACCCTCCGGGAGCTCTTCGCGTCGAACGCGCTCGACGCGCCGGTGCCGCCGCGCGTGCTCGACGCGTGCGTGCGCGTGCTCGCCGAGTGGGGCTGGGCCGAGCGGCCCCTGGCCGTGGCATCCGTGCCCTCGCGCTCGCGACCCCAGCTCGTCGGCTCGCTCGCGCGCGGATTCGCCGAGGTCGGTCGGCTGCCCTACCTCGGCGAGCTCGCGCCCGTCGACGGCGGTCCGACGGGCGGCCCGGGCGGCAACAGCGCGTTCCGGCTCGCGGGTGTCTGGAACCGATTCTCGGCCGAGGCACTCGACGTGCCGGCCGGCGGCGTGCTGCTCGTCGACGACCTCGCCGACAGCCGTTGGACCCTCACGATCGCCGCGCGCGAGCTCCGCCGGGCGGGCGCGACCGAGGTGCTGCCGTTCGCGCTCGCGCTGCGGGGCTGAGCCCGCGACCCTCGCTGTCCCTCGGAGTGGACGGTACCGTCGGGCTCATGGAGTTCCGCACGGCACGACCCGACGAAGCCGCAGAGTTGAGTCGTCTCGTGCTCGGCGGCATCGCCCATTGGGGTCATGACGTGAACTTCCCCGACGCGGTGGCGAGCCTGAAGGAGCATGACCTGCCGACGGCCGACTTCATCGAGGCGAACACCGTCGAGGCGCTCGTCGACGGCGACCGCGTCGTGGGGTTCTACAGCCTCGTCGACGAACCGGAGTTCGTGGACCTCGTCCACATGTTCCTCGCCGTCGACCGGATCGGCACCGGCGACGGACGACGTCTGTTCGAGCGCGCCGTCCGCGTCGCGCGCGGCAGCCGTGACCGCATGCGGATCCTGTCGGACCCCGAGGCGACGGGGTTCTACTCGGCGATGGGCGCGACGCTCGAGCGCGAGGTCGAGGCCTCCCCCGGGTTCATGCTGGGACTCATGTGGTTCGACCTCGGCGATCGAACCGACGCGCACTGACCGCCGTCATCAGACCGGCTGCGGCTGCGCGCCGGCCTCGACGGACGATCCGTCCGCCGCGCCGTCTCCTGCCTGCTCCTTCGCCACGAGCGTCAGCACGTCGTACGTCGCGACGAGCTCGTCGTTCTGGTTCTTCAGCACCGCGTCCCACCGCACCTCGCCGTACTCGTCGGTCTCGCGCGGCGTGATCTGCTTGGCGGTGAGCTCGACGCGGATCTCGTCGCCCGGCGAGACCGGCGTGATGAAGCGCAGGTTCTCGAGGCCCGAGTTCGCGAGCACCGGCCCGGGCGCGGCGTCGACGAACAGGCCGGCGGCCCACGACACGAGCAGGTACCCGTGCGCGACACGCCCCGGGAAGAACGGGTTCGCCGCCGCGGCCGCCTCGTCCATGTGCGCGTAGAACGTGTCGCCCGTGAAGTTCGCGAACGTCTCGATGTCCTCGAGCGTGACGGTGCGGGACGGCGACGCGACCTGGTCGCCGATGCGCAGCTCCGCGAGCGACTTGCGGAACGGGTGCGCCTCGCCGGTCTCCGCGTACGGTCGTGCCGCGGCGCCCGAGTGCCAGACGCCCGTGAGCGCCGTGAGCATCGAGGGCGAGCCCTGCACGGCGGTGCGCTGCATGTGGTGGAAGACCGCGCGGATGCCGCCGAGCTCCTCGCCGCCGCCGGCGCGGCCGGGCCCGCCGTGAACGAGGTGCGGCACGGGCGAGCCGTGGCCGGTCGACGTGCGGGCGTCGTCACGGTCGAGGAAGAGGAGACGGCCGTTCATCGCGGCGATGCCGGACGCGAGTGCGACCGCGAGGTCCGGATCGTGAGTGGCGACGCTCGTCACGAGCGAGCCGCCTCCGCGCGCGACGAGGTCGACCGCCTGGTCGATGGTGTCGTAGGCGATGACGGATGCCACGGGGCCGAACGCCTCGACCTCGTGCACCGCCTCGGCCGTGGCATCCGGGAACTTCAGCAGCATCGGCTCCACGAACGCGCCGTCGGCGTCGACGCCCTCGGGCGCCTCGGTGGAGCCGACGACGAGCTCGCCGCCGGCGTCCTGCAGTCGGCGGACCTGGCGGAGCACCTCGTCGCGCTGCGCGAGCGACGCGAGCGGGCCCATGGTCGTGCCCTCGGCGCGCGGGTCGCCGACGACGACCTTCTCGGCGAGACGCGCCCGCACGGCGTCGACGACCGCGTCGACGGATGCCGCCGGCACGATCGCGCGACGGATGGCCGTGCACTTCTGGCCCGCCTTCGAGGTCATCTCGACGACGAGCTGCGCGACGTACGCGTCGAACTCGGGCGTGCCGGCGACGGCGTCGGTGCCGAGCACGGAGGCGTTGATCGAGTCGGTCTCGCTCGTGAAGCGCACGCCGCCCGTCTGGACGGAGTCGTGCGCTCGGAGGCGCTCGGCCGTCGACGCCGACCCGGTGAAGGCGACGAGGTCGCCGACGCGCAGGTGGTCGAACAGGTCGGGCACGCTGCCCGACACGAGCTGCAGCGATCCGGCGGGCAGGAGGCCCGACTCGACGAGGATGCGCACGAACGCCTCCGCCAGGTAGCCGGTCGGCGTCGCGGGCTTCACGACCGTCGGCACGCCGGCCAGGAACGCCGGCGCGAACTTCTCGAGCGAACCCCAGACCGGGAAGTTGAACGCGTTGATCTGCACGGCGACGCCGGGCAGGCGCGTGTAGACGTGCCGGCCGATGAACGAGCCGTCCTTCGAGAGCGGCTCGACGGGGCCGTCGACGACGACCTTCGCGTTCGGCAGCTCGCGGCGGCCCTTCGACGAGTAGGTGAAGAGCACGCCGATGCCGCCGTCGATGTCGACCCACGAGTCGCGCTTGGTGGCGCCGGCCCGCGCCGACACCTCGTAGAGCTCGGCCTTGCGCTCGGTGAGCACGAGCGCCATCTGCTTGAGCAGCACGGCGCGCTGGTGGAAGGTGAGCTCGCCGAGCGAGCGCTGGCCGACGGTGCGGGCGTGCTCGAGCACGCCGGCGAGGTCGAGCCCCTCGGTCGAGACACGGGCCACGATCTCGCCGGTCGACGCGTCGCGGACCTCGGTGGCGGATGCCTCGGCCGACGCGTCGGGCGTCCACCACGCGTCGCGGACGTAGCTGGGCAGGATGCCGGTCATGTGGGTCTCCTTCATCGAAGTTCGGTGGTGGGCACGTTCCGGTGGTCGAGTCGGCGCGCCAGCGCCGTATCGAGACTCACTGCGCGTCCCACAGGTGGAAGCCCTCGCCGGTCTTGCGACCGAGCTTGCCCTCGGCGACCATGCGGCGCAGGAGGGCGGGCGGTTCGAATCGCTCGCCGAGCTCGCCCGCGAGGTACTCGGCGATGCCGAGCCGCACGTCGAGTCCGACGAGGTCGGTGAGCCGCAGCGGGCCCACGGGGTGCTTGTAGCCGAGCACCATTGCGGTGTCGATGTCCTCGGCGGAGGCGACGCCCTCTTCGAGCATGCGGATCGCCTCGAGCCCGAGCGCGACGCCGAGCCGGCTCGACGCGAAGCCCGGGGCGTCATGCACGACGATCGGCGCCTTGCCGATCGCCTCGACCCAGCCGCGCGCCTCCTCGACGAGCGCGCCGTCGGTCTCGGTGCCGCGCACGATCTCGACGAGCGCCGACGCGGGCACGGGGTTGAAGAAGTGCAGGCCGAGGAACCGCTCGGGTCGCTGGAGCCGGCCCGCGAGCCCGTCGATCGAGATCGACGACGTGTTCGACGCGAGCGCGGCATCCGCCCCCAGCACGGCCTCGACGCGGGTGAGTGCGTCGACCTTGAGCTCGAGGTCCTCCGGCACGGCTTCCACCACGAGGTCGGAGCCGGCGAAGTCGGCGACGTCGTCGGCGACGCCGAATCGCATGCCGAGGGCGTCGGCGGTCTCGTCGGTCGTGCCGCGGTCGACGGATGCCGCGACGGAGTCGAGGACGCGCGAGCGAGCCGCTTCGGCGGCGTCCGCGTCGCGTTCGACGACCGTCACGCGCGATCCGGCGAGGAGGAACGCGTGCGCGATGCCCGCGCCCATGCGGCCGCCGCCGAGGACGCCGACCCGCTCGGGTGCCGTCGTGGTGGTGTCGTTCACTTCGCGCTCCTCTTCGCCGACCGACGCTCCAGGAACTCGGTCATGCGGCGGTGCTTCTCGGGACTCTCGAACAGCACGGCCTGCTCCTCGAGGTCGACGTGGGGGTGGTCGGCGCGCGGGGCGCGCAGCACGCGCTTGGTCGCCATGGTCGCGGCCGGGTCGTTCTTCGCGATCCGGTCGGCGATCGCGTGCGCCTCGGCGAGGAGGTCGGCCGCGGGGTGCACCGCGGTGATGAGCCCGATCGAGAGCGCCTCTGCGGCGTCGACGATGCGACCCGTGAGGAGCAGCTCGGCGGCCCGTGCTTCGCCGATGATCTCCTTCAGCCGCCAGGTCGCGCCGGCGGCCGGGATGATGCCGAGCCCGGTCTCGGGATTGCCGAACTTCGCGTCGGGCGTCGCGATGCGGATGTCGGCGGCGAACGCCAGCTCGGCGCCTCCGCCGAGCGCCCAGCCGTCGACCGCGGCGATGACGGGCATCGGCAGCTCGTTGATGCGGATGAACGCGTTCGCGTTGATGCCGGCGCGCGCATCGGCGGCGGTGCGCTCGCGCATCTGCGCGATGTCGGCGCCCGACGCGAACACGCCGTCGGTGCCGGTGAGGATCAGGATGCGCGGCTCGGCTTCGAGCTCCTCGCAGAGCGCGTGGATCGCGTCGATCGTCGCCTGGTCGATGGCGTTGCGCTTGTCGGGCCGGTTGAGGGTCGCCACCACGCGGTCGTCGGAGCGTTCGACGAGGAGGGGCTGGGGCGCGTCCGGCGCGACCGCGACGTCCGGCGAGGTCATCGCACGCCCTCGACGATCAGCGCACTGCCCTGGCCGACCCCCACGCACATCGTGGCGAGACCGTAGCGGGAATGCTCGCGCTCCATCCGGCCGAGGAGCGTCACGACGAGGCGCGCGCCCGACGAACCGAGCGGATGCCCCAGGGCGATCGCGCCGCCGTCGGCGTTGACCCGCTCGGGGTCGAGCCCCAGTCGGCGCATCGACGCGAGCGACTGCGTCGCGAACGCCTCGTTGAGCTCGATCGAGCCGATGTCGTCGAGCGAGACGCCCGACCGCTCGAGCGCCTTCTCGGTCGCGGGCACGGGGCCGAGGCCCATGATCTCCGGCGCGAGCCCGGCCGAGGTTCCCACCACGACCCTGGCGCGCGGCGTGAGTCCGTAGCGCTCGACGGCCGACGCGCTCGCGATGACGATCGCGCTCGCGCCGTCGTTGAGCGAGCTCGAGTTGCCGGCGGTCACCACGCTGCCGCCCTTCACGACGGGGCGGAGCCCCGCGAGCACCTCGAGCGACGTGTCGCGGCGCGGCCCCTCGTCGACGAGCACCTCGCCCTTCGCGGTCGGCACCCCGACGATCTCGGCCTCGAAGCGGCCGGCGTCGATCGCGGCGGCTGCACGTTGCTGGCTGCGGAGTGCAAACGCGTCCGCATCCTCGCGGGTGATGCCGTCGATCCGCGCGACCTCCTCGGCGGTCTCGGGCATCGAGAAGGTGGCCTTGTCGCGCGCCAGCAGCTTCGCGTTCGGGAAGCGCCAGCCGATCGACGTGTCGTAGGCGTCGCCCGGCTTCGCCCACGGCTTCTCGGGCTTGGCCTGCACCCAGGGTGCGCGCGTCATGGACTCGACGCCGCCGGCGACGATGAGGTCGGCGTCGCCGGCGCGGATCGCCTGCGCGGCCATCGTGATGGCCGACATCCCCGACGCGCAGAGGCGGTTCACCGTGATGCCCGGCACCGAGTCCGGAAGCCCGGCGAGCAGCACCGACATGCGGGCGACGTTGCGGTTGTCCTCGCCGGCCTGGTTCGCGGCGCCGAGGATGACCTCGTCGATCGCGCCCTCCTCGATCGCGTCGAGCTCGAGTCCGGCTCTGCGGATCGCCTCACCCACGACGAGGCTCGCGAGGTCGTCGGGTCGAACGCTCGCGAGCGCGCCTCCGTACCGACCCACCGGGGTCCGCACCCCGCCGACGAGAAACGCCTCCGCCATGCCCTACTCCTGACCGCGCTGTCGGGACCGTCGCACGCCGCCCTGCGGCGTCCGCGTCATCCGTTCCGGCTGCATTCACAACCGACCGTTCAGTCAGTAAGTATGCCGGAGGCCCGGCTCGATCGCCAGTCGACCGGTGCTCGGGCGCCTCAGCCCGCGTCGGGCGCGTCGGTCGGCGCGTCGTCCTCGGAGTCGCTCGCCGGGTCGTCGTCCGGACCGAAGGCCACCCAGTCGCCGCCGTCGCACTCGTAGAACGTCACCGACGAGGTGTCGATGTACACGTCCCCGTCGGCCGCGCACGTCTCGGGTTCCGGTGCGCCGAGCCCGAGCGAGACCTGCGTGCCCGGTGCGCCGGGCTCACCGGGGGCACCGGGTTCCCCCTGCTCCCCCTGTTCGCCCTGCTCGCCCGGCGGCCCGGCGGCGCCGGGCAGCCCCGTGAGGTTCTCGGCCGCCTCTGCGCGGAGGTTGCCGGCGAGCTCCCAGTCGCCGTCGCGGAAGACGTAGACGTCCGACGTGCTCACGTCGAGGTAGACGTCGCCGTCGTACCCTCTGCCCGACTCGGGCGCGCCGGACCCCGCGCGCACCGCCGAGCCCGCGGGAAGGATCTCCTCGATCGCGTCCTCGTAGTCGGCGAGGTCGGCCGTCGCCGTCGGCGTCGCGACCTCCGCCGCAGGCGGAGCGCCGTCCGACCGAGCGAGCCAGCCGCCGAGGAACGCCGCGACGAACGACAGGACCACGACCGCCACGCCGAACCAGATGAGCATCGCCCGCGTGACCGGAGCCGGCCCGCCGCCACGGTCGCCGGGTGCGGCCATGGTCGTCGCCGTCGGATCCTCCGCCATCTGCATCCCCCTTCACCGCGCCGCAGCGCTCCGATGGTGCGTGGCAGGGCACGTCAGGGCGAGCGTATCGAGCCCGTGCCCCTCCGAGCGGCGCCCCGCCGAAGACGAGGAAGGCCCCGACCGTGAGGTCGGGGCCTTCATCATGGGGGCAGGCGGATGCCGCGTCGCGGCGCTACGCGACGGGCGCGTCCTCCTCGGTCGAACCGGAGGCGGCCGGAGCCGCGGTGCGGATCGGGCCGAGGTCGGCGAGCAGGTCGTCGCCGAGGCGGACGTCCTCGAAGTCCACGTCGATCTCGGCGCGGCCAAGGAGGTCGGCCAGGCGACGCTGACGGTTCCGGGGGATCAGGGTGACGACGCGACCCTCGCGGCCGGCTCGGCCGGTGCGGCCCGAGCGGTGCAGGTACGTCTTGTACTCGTCGGGCGCGTCGGCCTGGATGACCAGGTCGATGTCGTCGACGTGGATGCCGCGCGCGGCGACATCCGTCGCGACGAGCACGTCGACCCGACCGCTCGTGAGCTGCTGCAGGTTGCGCGTGCGCTTGGCCTGGTTCAGGTCGCCGTGCAGCGCGACGGCGAAGATGCCGGCGTCCTCGAGGTGCATCGTGAGGTCCTCGGCGAACGCGCGCGTCCGCGAGAAGATCAGCGTCTTTCCGTTGCGGTCCGCCAGCTGGGCCACGATGTCGCGCTTGTCGCGGTTGTCGATGACGAACACGCGGTGCTCGATGGTGCCCGAGGCCTGGTCCTCGCCGGCGACCTCGTGCACGGCCGGGTCCACGAGGAACTCGTCGACGAGCGTGGCCACGCCGGTGTCGAGCGTCGCGGAGAAGAGCAGGCGCTGGCTGCCCGCGGGGGTGCGGCGGAGGATGCGCTGCACGGGCTCGAGGAACCCGAGGTCGCACATGTGGTCGGCCTCGTCGAGGACGGTAACCAGGATCTCGGAGAGGTCGAGGCGGCCCTGCTCGATGAGGTCCTCGATGCGGCCCGGCGTGCCGATCACGATGTCGACGCCGCGCTGCAGCGCACCGACCTGGCGGCCCTGCGGAACGCCGCCGTAGATCTGGGTCGTGAAGAGGCCGACGCTCTGCGCGATCGGCTGCACGGTGCGGTCGATCTGGAGCGCGAGCTCGCGGGTCGGGGCGAGGATCAGGGCGCGCGGCTTGCGGCCCATCTGGCGCTTGCCGCCCGACTTGCCCGACGCCGCCCAGTCCTGCATGAGGCGCTCGACGGTCGGGGCGCCGAAGGCGATGGTCTTGCCCGAGCCGGTGCGTCCTCGGCCGAGGACGTCGCGTCCCTCGAGCACGACGGGGATGGTCGCGGCCTGGATCGGGAACGGCGACTCGGCGCCGAGCTCGCTCAGCGCGCGGACGATGTTGCCGCCGAGGCCGAGGTCGGCGAAGCGGACGCCGTCGACCTCCTCGGCCGCGATCGCGTCGGCCTCGAGGCGCTCGAGCACGACGTCGTCGGCCGGCGCGAAGCGGTCGGCACGGTCGGCACGGTCGGCACGGTCGTTCGCGGGATAGAACGAGCTCGGGCGGCGCTCGGAGTCGCGGAAGCCGGGACGGTCGAAGTCGCGGCTGCGGCGGGGACCGCGGTCATCCCGATCGAACGAACGAGCGGGCCGCTCGTCGCGGTCGTAGCGACGGGGTCCGCGGTCATCCCGATCGAACGAACGAGCGGGTCGCTCGTCGCGGTCGTAGCGACGGGGTCCACGGTCATCGCGGTCGGATCGGCGGGGCGCGCGGCCATCCCGGTCGAACGAACGGGCAGAGCGGTCGTCGCGGTCGTACCGTCGCGGCGCACGGTGGTCCCGGCCGTACGCCCGGCCGGCACGGTCGTCGCGCGCGGGGCGCTCGTCGCGCCCCGGGCGGTCCGCGCGGTGCGGCGTGCGACCGTTGGCCACGCGCTCCTCGCGCGACCAGCGCGCCTTGGGGGCCTCGGCCTCCTCCGGGCGGTAGCCGCGGTGGCCGGGGCTCCGCGAGCCGGGCTTCTGCGCGCCGCCGGCGCGCGGGGTGCTGCGGCGCGAGCTCTTCGCGTACGACGGGTCGAAGTTCTTGGCCGGGCGACCGCCTGCGGGCTTCTTGTTCTTGGGCATCTGGGCTTCCTGGGTTGCGTTGCGTGTACATGGCAACCGGCCGCGCGAGCGCGGCAGACTGAGAACCCGGGAGCTTCGTCGACCGGGGCCGTTCACATACGGTGACTATCCGCGCGCGGACTGCGAGCGGAACCGGCCCTCAGGACTCACAAACCCATCCGTGCGACGTGCACGGTGTCCAGAACCGACCCGCCAACGATACCGGACGCCCTCCTGTGAATCCGCCCCACGTCGCATTCCGCCGCAGGAACGTAACGGAGCGGTAACGCAACTGCCGTACGCTCTCGTCGTGACCACACCGCCGTCGATCTCCATCGAGCCGCCGCACGCGGCCGGGGTCTCGCGCCTGCTCGAGGCGGGCTCCGAGTACTCGCGCGCGCTGTACCGCGAGGGCGGCGGGTGCCTGCAGCTCGAGTCGGCGGAGCTCGCCCGGCCGGGTGCGAGCATCTACGTCGCCCGTATCGACGACGGCACGGCGGTCGGCATGATCGCCCTGATCGACGACGGCGGGCACGGCGCCGGCCGCGCCGAGATCGTGCGGATGTTCGTCGACGAGCCGTGGCGCGGCGCCGGCATCGCCGGCCGACTGCTCGACCGGGTCGAGACGGATGCCTGCGCGCGCGGCATCCGTGAGCTCGTGCTCCAGACCGGAACGCAGCACCTGCCCGCGCAGGCGCTCTACGCCAAGCACGGCTACCGGCGGGTCGAGCCGTTCGGCCGCTACGTCGGCGTCCCGGCGAGCATCTGCATGGCGAAGTCCCTCGTCGGCTTCGGCGCCGACCTGCTCGACGACGATCGGCCGCTCGCCGTCGGCGAATAGTCGCGCCGCCAGACGCCTCATCCGGCCGGACGGCACCCGTCGAGCACGCGCTCGATCGCGTCGCGCTCGGGCGGGGTCACCCACAGGCCGTGGGCGGCCTTGACCGCGACCTGGCGCGCGACGTACTCGCACCGGAAGGACCGGTTCGACGGCAGCCAGGTGGCCGCATCGCCCGCACCCTTCTGCTGGTTCGCCGAGCCGTCGACCGCGAGCAGGTTGAGCGGGTCGTTGGCGAACGCGACGCGTTCCTCATCGGTGAACTGCTGCGCGCCGGTGACCCACGCGTTCGCCAGCGGCACGACGTGGTCGATCTGGACGAGCTGCGACGTGCCCTCGCCGCGCACGAACTCGATGAGCGCGCCGGTGTACGGGTCGTCGAGGACGCCCGACAGCACGCGGCATCCGGCCGGCCGGTCCGGATCGTCGAGGTCGCGCGCGAGCACGTCGTTCCGCGTGTCGCAGCCGTTGCGGTCGACGTCGATCCAGCCGTGCCCGAACGCATCGCGTTCGTAGCCCGTCATCGCCGCACGGCCCTTCACGGGCAGCGCGGCGAGGTCGGTCCGGGCCTGCTCCAGTTCGACCGCCGTGAGCCCGCCCTCGACGGAGGTCGACCCGGATCCGTCCGCCGCATCCGGCGCCGCGGGCGCCCCGCTCGACGGAGCGCCGTCGAGTTCGACGACGATCGCGTCGAGGACGTCGACGAGTTCGTCGGCGGTGCAGGCGCTCAGCGGGATCGCGAGCGCGAGGCCGATCGCGGCGCTCAGCGCTCGACGGACCGGGCGGTTGACGGACGCAGGGCGAGGCGAGACGGGGCGGGGGCGGGCGCGGGTCACGGGTCCCTTCGGGATCGGGTCGGCATCGCGCACGCAGGAGACGGAGGGGCGGCTGCGTGCGCGGAACCAGTCGAGCGTATCGGCGCGCGCCGACCAGGGCTGACTCGCCCGCCGGGCCCGCCGGACACCACCCGGTCCGGTGTCTGCTCCGCGATGATCCTGGGGTAGCATCACCTCACCCCAGAACCCGGAGCCCCCACCCATGACCCGACTCTCCGGCGTCCGTAGCGGGCGGCGCAGCCGGCCGGTGCGGATCGCCCTCGCCGTGAGCGCCGCGCTCGCGGTCGCCGCCGTAGCGTCGGCGTTCCACCAGCCGCTCCGCGAGCTGGACCCGAGCGCGCGGCAGGCGTCGAGCGAGGTCGCGGGCAACGAGATCATCGGCATCCGCACGTTCGAGGCTCCGCCCGGCCTCCGCGTCGACGCCGACCTCGAGTACGCCGTCGCACCCGACGGCACGATCCTGACGCTCGACGTGTGCCGCCCGTCGGCACCCGCCCTCGCCGGCACGAGCGCCGCCGTCGTCTCCGTGCACGGGGGCAGCTGGGCTCGTGGCGACAAGGCGAACGCCGACTGGCGCAACGTGTGCCTCTGGCTCGCGAGCGAGGGGTTCGTCGCGGCATCCGTCAACTACCGCCTCGTGCCCGACGCCGTGTACCCGGCGCAGATCGACGACGTCGCCGCCGCCGTCGCGTGGTTGCGCGAGCCCGCGCAGCTCGAGCGGTTCGACCTCGACCCCGCGCGCATCGGCGTCTTCGGGGGTTCGGCGGGCGGCCACCTGGCCGCCCTGCTCGGCACGCTCGGCGAGGGCCCGCTCGATGCGGGCTCACGCGTCGCCGCCGTGGCCGAGCTGTCCGGGCCCGTGGGTCTCGGCCTTCCCGAACTCGATTCGGATGCCGCATCCGACTGGCTCCGCGGCATCGTCGGCGACTTCCTCGCCTGCGAGCCGGGGGCCGACGACGAAGCGTGCCCGCAGGCGATCGAGGCATCGGCGACGGCGCACGTGGACCCGACCGATCCCCCGTTCTTCATCGGGCACGCCGAGTCCGAGATCATCCCGCTCGCGCAGTCGCAGCGCCTGGCCGACACGCTCGGCGCATCGGCCGTCGAGGTCGAGCTCGCGGTGGTGCCCGGCGACGCCCACTCGATCGGCATCCTCGACGAGGGCCTGCGCGAGCGCGTCGCGGCGTTCCTGCACGCGCACCTGGGCTGACCGCGGGCGCGACGACCGACGGCATCCGCGCAGTGCGCCCGACATCCGCATGCGCTGTGATGGACGCATGGCCACCGAACCGATCACCGTGTCGATCCGCCGCGAGGTCGACCCCGACCGCATCGCGGAGGCGACGGTCTGGGTGCAGACCGGCGTGAACCTCGCCAACCGCTACCCCGGCTTCCTCGGGTCGGGCTGGGTGCGGGCGGGCGAGGACTCCGACGTGTGGCACATGCTGTACCGCTTCGCGAACGAGCAGACCCTCGAGGCGTGGGAGCGCTCGCCCGAGCGCTCGTGGTGGCTCGAGATGGGCCGCGGGTTCGTGCGCGCCGAGAGGGCGAAGCGCCGCACCGGCATCGAGGGCTGGTTCGACGACCCCGCCACGGGCTCGGTGCCCGCGGTGACGGATGACCCGGGGCCGGCGGATGCCGCCCTCCCGCCCGCTCCTCCGCGCTGGAAGCAGGCCGTCAGCATCTGGCTCGGCTTCTTCCCGGTCAACCTCGCGTTCTCGCTGCTCATCGCGCTCGCGCCGTGGTGGGAGGACGTGCCGCTCGTGCTCCGGGTGCTCGTGACGACCCTCGTGCTCACGCCGATCATGACGTACTGGGTGCTGCCGTGGGTGACGCGGATGCTCCGGGGCTGGCTGGTCCCGTCACGCGCGGGCTGAGCGCCCGGCCGGGCCCCCTCGGCCGGGTCATCGCGCGCCGATGCGGCGCGAGAGCGTCGCCGCGGCATCGACCACCGCGGCGCTGGCCGCCTCGACGAGCTCCTCGGGTGCGCCCTCGGCGAAGGTGACCGCGATCGCCGCGGCCGGCCAGCCGAGGTGGTCGAGCACGGCCGCGCCGACGGAGGCGAGCCCGCGCGTGACCTCGCCGTGCTCCTCCGCGACCCCGGCGGCACGGGCCTCGGCGAGCACGCCCTTCAGCCGCGAGTAGGTCCAGGGGGCGGCATCCGTCGTCGAGGGCAGGTCGGCGAAGGCCGCACGGTCGGGGTAGAGCGCGCGCAGCTGCGCGGGCGGCAGCGCCTGGAGCATCGCCCGGCCCGACGCGGTCAGGTGCGCGGGGAGGCGCACGCCGACGTCGGAGACGAGCGACGGCCGGCGCGGGGCGCGCTCCTCGACGAGGTAGAGGACGTCGCGTCCGTGCAGCACGGCCAGGTGGCCGGACTCGCCGAGCCGGTCCACGAGCGCCGCGACGAGCGGGCGGCCGAGCCGCGTGAGCGGCTGCTGGCGGCTGAATCCGCTGGAGAGCTCGAACGCGGCGACGCCGAGCCCGTAGCGGCGCTCCTCGGGCAGGTGCACGACGAAGCCGCGCTCCTGCAGCACCGCGAGGAGGTGGTACGTCGTCGATCGCGGAAGCCCGAGCGCGCCCGCGATCGCCGCGGCGGGCACCGGCCCGCGCTGCGCGGCGAGGTGGGTGAGGATCCGCAGCACCTGGTCTGCGGCGGGCACCTTCGACGCATCCGCCATGCCACGCTCCCTCCGTCCGGTATCCCGGACGGCAGCGTACTCCCCCGCGTTCCGGTGCGCGCGGGAACGGTGTGGAATCGGACGTATGAGCACGATCGCGCCCGCACCCGCCCGCACCGCGGCATCCGTCACCGTCGGCATCGGCCCGCTCTCGATCGACGACGTCGTGGCCGTCGCCCGGCACGACGCGCGCGTCGAGCTCGACCCGGCCGCACTCGACGCGGTCGCCGCGAGCCGCGCGATCATCGACGGCCTGGCCGCCGACCGGCAGCCGCACTACGGCATCTCGACGGGCTTCGGCGCCCTCGCCACGACCTTCATCGCCGAGGACCGTCGCGCACAGCTGCAGGCGAGCCTCGTCCGCTCGCACGCCGCCGGGTCGGGGGCCGAGGTGGAGCGCGAGGTGGTGCGCGCGCTCATGCTGCTCCGCCTCTCGACGCTCATGACGGGACGCACCGGCGTGCGCCGCGAGACCGTCGAGACGTACGCCGCGATCCTGAACGCCGGCATCACCCCGGTCGTGCGCGAGTACGGCTCGCTCGGCTGCTCGGGCGACCTGGCGCCGCTCGCGCACTGCGCGCTCGTCGCGATGGGCGAGGGCGAGGTCCGCGTGAGCGGCACCGACTCCGACGGGTCGCACACCCCGCCGGCGGATGCCGCCTCCGCCCTGGCCGCGGCGGGGATCGCGCCGCTCCGCCTCGGCGAGAAGGAGGGCCTCGCGCTCATCAACGGCACCGACGGCATGCTCGGCATGCTGGCGCTCGCCATCCACGACCTTCGGATGCTGCTCGCGACGGCCGACGTCGCCGCGGCGATGAGCGTCGAGGGCCTCATGGGCACCGACGCGGTGTTCGCGGCCGACCTCCACGCGCTCCGGCCGCAACGCGGCCAGGCGGTCTCGGCCGAGAACCTCCGGAACCTGCTCGCCGGCTCGCCGATCGTCGCGAGCCACAAGGGACCGGAGTGCACGCGCGTGCAGGACGCCTACTCGCTGCGCTGCACGCCGCAGGTGCACGGGGCCGCGCGCGACACGCTCGCGCACGCGGCATCCGTCGCCGAGGCCGAGCTCGCGAGCGCGGTGGACAACCCGGTGCTCACGCCCGACGGCCGGGTCGAGTCGAACGGCAACTTCCACGGCGCTCCCGTCGCGTACGTGCTCGACTTCCTCGCGATCGCCGTGGCGGATGTCGCGTCGATGAGCGAGCGCCGCACCGACCGCTTCCTCGACACGGCGCGCAACCACGGGCTGCCGCCGTTCCTCGCGCACGAGGTCGGCGTCGACTCGGGACTCATGATCGCGCAGTACACGGCGGCCGGGATCGTGTCCGAGCTCAAGCGCCTCGCCGCGCCCGCGTCGGTCGACTCGATCCCCTCGTCGGCGATGCAGGAGGACCACGTGTCGATGGGCTGGGCCGCCGCGCGAAAGCTCCGTCGCGCGCTCGACGGCCTCGCCCGGGTCGTCGCGATCGAGGTCATGACGGCCGCTCGCGGCCTCGCGCTCAGGGCTCCGCTCGAGCCGAGTGCCGCGACCGGCGCGGTCGTCGATCTCGTCGTCTCGACCGGTTCGATGCCGGGCGCGGACCGCTTCCTCTCGCCCGAGATCGAGCGGGTCGTCGAGGCCGTCGCGTCGGGCGCGGTACTCGGTCGCGCGGTGGCAGTGACGACGGTCGCCTGACGCTCCGACCGCCACGCCCCGAACGGGGGACCCGAGAGGCGGACGCGATGCTTGTGCGCGATTCCTCGAACAGGGCAGACTTGGGGGGTGCCGGCGCAGTTGCCGGCCGGGAAAGCCCTATGTTCCAAACCCGAGACGTCGACCAGCGAGACCCGTTCCGAGCGAGGCCCGCCCGGAGGTGCACCGCTGCGGTCGCCATGATCGCCGGCGGCCTGCTGTTCGGCCTGTCCGCCGTCGCGCCGGCGAGCGCCGAGGAACTCGACACCACGACGGTGACGACCGAGGTCGAGGGCACGACGTCCTCGGAGTCGACCGCGGACCCGACTCCGGAACCGACGCCGACCGAGGAGCCGGCGCCCACCGAACCGGCGCCGACCGAGGAGCCGGCCCCGTCACCGGATCCCACGCCGACCCCGACACCCACGCCCACCCCGGATCCCACGCCGACGCCCACGCCGACGCCGACGCCCACGCCGGATCCCACGCCGACGCCCACGCCGACCCCGACGCCCACGCCGACCCCCACGCCGACGCCGACCCCGACGCCGACCCCGACTCCCAGCCCGGCACCGGCGCCCACGCCGTACAGCCCGGGCGTCACGGCACCGTTCGTCCTCGTCGGCGACGGGCCGGTCGCGCAGATGCTCCAGGTGCAGACGGTCGGCACGGCCGACTCGCAGACTGCGGCGGTCGCCGGACTCCGGACGAAGCTCGACCGCGCGATGGCCGACCTCCGCACCGCCGAGTCCGCGCTCGCCTCCGCCCGCAGCACCCGCGCCGTGGCGCGCGCGGTCGCCGAACGGCTCGACGAGAAGGCCGAGGCGGCACGTCTCGTCGCCGAGAGCGCGGCGAGCGTCTACCTCGACGCGGTCGAGGGCGATGGCGCGGCGATGCGTTCGATGGCCGCCGCGATGGGGTCGGGCAAGGACCTGCTCGCCGGTCTCGCCGGCATGGAGCGCGTGCAGAAGCTCGCCGGCGACTCCGAACGGCTTCGGGCGATCGCCGAACGTCGCGACGCCGACGCGACCGCGGCCGAGGATCGCGCCGCCGCCGCATGGGAGGCGGTCGACGCCATCCCGATCGACCAGTTCGAGAACGACGTGCTCGTGGCCGAGGGCGTCGTGGCCGCGGCTCGCGCCGCTCTGAGCGGCGCGCAGACGAGGCTCGCCGCATCCGACGTCGTCGCGACCTTCGAGAACATCCCGATCGACGGCGGCCAACTGAGCGAACAGGGCTGGGCCTCGCCGGTGTTCGGTTCGATCACCGACGGCTACGGGCCTCGCCCGAACAAGCCGCTGCCGGGCGTCAACGAGTTCCACCGCGGCACCGACCTCGCCGCGCAGTGCGGCACGGGTGTCTTCGCCGCGACCGGCGGCATCGTGGTCGCCGCGGGGCCGAACGGCACGTACGGCAACTGGGTCCTCATCGACCACGGCGATGGCGTGACGACGGGCTACGCGCACCTGCGCGAGGGGGGCATCCTCGTCGAGCCCGGTCAGGTGGTCGCGGCCGGCGAGCTGATCGGCGCCGTCGGCAGCACTGGCGCATCGACCGGATGCCACCTCCACTACGAGGTGCGGATCGACGGCACGGCGATCGACGCGATCCCCTTCATGGCGGCTCGCGGCGTCCGCCTCGGCTGAGCCGCCGGCGTCGGCGCCGACCGTGCGCTGCGGCGCGTCGACGCCTCGACGCGTCGGGCACGCAGTCTGGGATCCCGGACACCCGCCCCGTGGCATCCGTTGTCGACGCCCCCGCGAGGGTGTGGGATCGGAACATGACCACCGCCGCACCCACCGAGGCCGACGCCGTCGCCGGCCCCCGCACCGTCCGCGCCGCCCACGGCACCGAGCTCTCGGCGAAGAGCTGGCAGACCGAGGCGCCGCTGCGCATGCTCATGAACAACCTCGACCCCGAGGTCGCCGAGCGCCCCGAGGACCTCATCGTCTACGGCGGCACCGGTAGGGCCGCCCGCAACTGGGACGCGTTCGACGCCATCACGCGCACGCTCCGCGAGCTCGAGCCCGACGAGACGCTGCTCGTCCAGTCCGGCAAGCCGGTCGGCGTCTTCCGCACGCACGAGTGGGCGCCCCGGGTGCTCATCGCCAACTCCAACCTCGTCGGCGACTGGGCGACGTGGCCCGAGTTCCGGCGCCTCGAGCAGCTGGGCCTCACCATGTACGGCCAGATGACCGCCGGGTCGTGGATCTACATCGGCACGCAGGGCATCCTGCAGGGCACGTACGAGACCTTCGGCGCGGTCGCCCGATCGCTCGCCGCGAAGCGCGGCGCGAGCGCCGACGAGGTCGCGAGCGCGTCGCTCGCCGGCACGCTCACGCTCACCGCGGGCTGCGGCGGAATGGGCGGCGCCCAGCCGCTCGCCGTGACCCTCAACGGCGGTGCCGTGCTCATCGTCGACGTCGACGAGACGCGGCTCACGCGGCGCGTCGAGCACGGCTACCTCGACCAGGTCGCCCCGTCGCTGGATGCCGCGGTCGAGCGCGTGCTCGCCGCGAAGGCCGCCGGTGAGGCGCTCAGCGTGGGCGTCGTCGGCAACGCGGCATCCGTGTTCCCCGAGCTGCTCGAGCGCGGCGTCGCGATCGACATCGTGACCGACCAGACCAGCGCACACGACCCGCTGTCGTACCTGCCGGAGGGCGTGTCGGTCGCCGAGTGGCACGAGCTCGCGGCATCCGACCCGGCCGAGTTCACGACGCTGGCCCGCGCCTCGATGGCGAAGCACGTCGAGGCGATGGTCGGCTTCCAGGCGCGCGGTGCCGAGGTGTTCGACTACGGCAACTCCATCCGCCGCGAGGCGGAGCTCGGCGGCTACGGGCACGCGTTCGACTTCCCCGGTTTCGTGCCGGCCTACATCCGCCCGCTGTTCGCCGAGGGCAAGGGCCCGTTCCGCTGGGCGGCGCTCTCGGGCGACCCGGCCGACATCGCGGCGACCGACCGCGCGATCCTCGAGCTCTTTCCCGAGGACGCCCACCTCCGCCGCTGGATCGAGCAGGCCGGCGAGAAGGTCCACTTCGAGGGACTGCCCGCGCGCATCTGCTGGCTCGGCTACCAGGAGCGCCACCTCGCGGGCCTCAAGTTCAACGAGATGGTCGCCTCGGGCGAGCTCTCGGCGCCCGTCGTGATCGGCCGCGACCACCTCGACTCGGGCTCGGTCGCCTCGCCCTACCGCGAGACCGAGGCGATGGCCGACGGCTCCGACGCGATCGCCGACTGGCCGCTGCTCAACGCGCTGCTGAACACCGCGTCGGGCGCGACCTGGGTGTCGATCCACCACGGCGGCGGCGTCGGCATCGGCCGTTCGATCCACGCCGGCCAGGTCGTCGTCGCCGACGGCACCGACCTCGCCGCGGAGAAGATCGCACGCGTGCTCGTGAACGACCCCGGCACGGGCGTCATGCGGCACGTCGATGCCGGCTACGACCGCGCCGTCGACGTCGCGCGCGAGCGCGGACTGAACGTGCCCATGATGGACGCATGACGGACGGCGGTGCGGTGCGGCGGATGCTCCTGACGAACATCGGCGAACTCGTCACCAACGACCCGGCGGAGGGACGCGACGGCGGCCCGCTCGGCATCGTGCGCGATGCGGCCGTCCTCGTGGAGGACGGCCGCGTCGCCTGGGTCGGGCCCTCCGTGGACGCGCCCTCGGGCGACGGCGCCGTGGAGGTCGTCGACCTCGGCGGCCGGGCGGTCATCCCCGGATTCGTCGACAGCCACACGCACCTCGTGTTCGGCGGCGACCGCGCGGAGGAGTTCGCGGCTCGCATGGCCGGACGGGCCTACGAGGCCGGCGGCATCCGCTCGACCGTCACGGCGACCCGTGGTGCGAGCGACGACGAACTGCGGGCCCGCCTGGCGGGTTTCGTCGGCGAGCTGCACCGCCAAGGCACCACGACGTTCGAGATCAAGACCGGCTACGGGCTCAGCGTCGCCGATGAGGCCAGGCTCGCCCGTCTGGCCGCGGAGGTCACCGACGAGGTCACCTTCCTCGGCGCGCATGTGGTGCCGTTCGAGTTCCGCGAGCCCGAGGGCCCGGGAGCCGACGCCTACGTCGACGTGGTGGTCGGCGAGATGCTCGAGGCGTGCGCGCCGCACGCGCGGTGGGTCGATGCGTTCTGCGAGCGCGGCGCGTTCACCGAGTCCCAGTCGCGGCGGGTGCTCGAGGCTGGCCGCGCAGTCGGGCTCGGCGTGCGCGTGCACGGCAACCAGCTCGGCGAGGGTCCCGGCGTCCGGCTCGCGGTCGAACTCGCCGCGGCATCCGTCGACCACTGCACGTACCTCTCCGACGACGACGTCGCGGCACTCGCGGGCTCGACGACCGTCGCCACGCTGCTGCCCGGGGTCGAGTTCTCGACCCGCCAGCCCTATCCCGACGCGCGGCGCCTCATCGACGCCGGCGTGACGGTCGCCCTCGCGAGCGACTGCAACCCCGGCTCGAGCTTCACCAGCTCGATGCCGTTCTGCATCGCAGTCGCCGTACGCGACATGGGGATGACGCCGGCCGAGGCGGTGTGGGCCTCGACCGCCGGCGGCGCGGCCGCGCTCCGCCGCACGGATGTCGGCGCGCTCCGCCCCGGCTCCCACGCGGACCTCGCCGTGCTCGACGCGCCGGGCCACATCCACCTCGCGTACCGGCCCGGTGTCCCGATCGTCGCGGAGACGTGGAAGGACGGCGTGCGCGTGGCGTGAGCCGCGGCATCCGCTCGTCGCGGCGCGCACAACGCGGCGCGTGACAGGCACTCGTTCCCGGAGGACGATGGAGACGGATGGGTCCTACCGGAGGTGGGAATCATGGATGTCGTCGTCGAGCGGGCCGTCGGTGCCGAGCAGGTGCGGATCTGGGCCGGCCTGCAGGGGTTCGTCAGCCTCGCCGCGCTGATCGCGCTCGCGCTGTTCTTCATGCTCGCGACGCCGTTCACGACACCGCAGGCGCGATGGTCGTGGCTCGGCCCGGTGAACGACTGGTTGGCGGTGATCGGCGCCGTACCGTGGATCGTCGCGATGGTCCTGCTCGCCAGGTACGTCGCGTCCGGATCGTGGATGTGGACGCTCACGCTGGCCGCGTGCGTCGGTGCCGCCGCGATCGCCGTCGTCACGCTACTGCTGCTGACCGGCGTGGCGGGCCTGCAGCTGCAGTCGGTCGTGTCGCTCGCCGCGACCGTGGTGGCGTTCGTGTGGGCGGCGGTCGCAGCGAGTCACGCTCGAGACTCCGCAGCGGTGCCCGCTTGGATCGCGACGCTCGCGATCGCGATGCTCGTCGCGCTCCTGGTGGCCGCGATCCTGGCGGGCATCGCATTCGCCGTCGGAGCGGAGTCGACCCTCCAGACGACGCTGTACGTCGTCGCCGGCGTCATCGGCGGGCTCGCGTGGTGCGCGTTCCCCGTCTGGTGGCTCGCCGTGGCGTCGACGCTCCGGTGACCCGGCCGCAGACCGGGTCGCCTCAGCCGTCGTCGCTGCGGCGCAGTCGGCGCCGCGCGGACAGCAGAGTGACCTCCGGTCGCGCCGCGACGAGCCGTTCCGCGCGGTCGAGCACGTCGGTCGCATGGGCGGCGTCGGCGGCGACCACGCCCAACCCGATCGCCGCCCGCCGGTGCAGGTCGTGGTCGCCGACTTCGGCGACGGATGCCTCGGTCACGCGTCGCAGCTCCGCGATGAGCGGGCGGAGCACGCTCCGTTTCTGCTTGAGCGAATGCACGTCGCCGAGGAGGACGTCGAACTCGATCCACCCGATCCACACCCGGTCAGTGTGGCACGGTCGGGCGTCGCACCGACGCACCGGTGCCTTCGTTCGAGCGTTCCACTTGGCGGCCCCTCACCGGGCAGCATTTCCGGGCACGTCATCTGCGACTGGGGTGCCCGCGGGCCTGCGCTCGCACGGAACGATCACCCTGCGTTCCGTCACGGACCGGCAGCGAGACGACATCCCCACGCTCGATCGAGGGGGAAAGGTATCCCGCGGATACCTTTCCCCCTCGTCCGGAGGCGTGGCGCCCGGTAACCGACCGGCTACCGGACACGAGGACCGGTGATGGCCGAGGGGCAGTTTCGCTTCCGTCATGCAGCCCAAACCCGAGCACGAAACCTCCGTGCTCGCTTCGGCTTGGGCGAAGGCGGTAGTGGAGAGCATCGGAGGCCGGTGGCCGAGGCGCACCAAGATCCGCACTGTGATCCGGTACCGCGATTGGCTCATTGATGGCCGGCCGCTTCGCGACTGGATCGCATACGGTGACCCCGCGATAACGAGCGCCCGCTCATGTACGAGTCGAACAAGTACGACGCTGGCGTCGCCGCCAGCCTCGAGGCTCTGCTTTCCCGCGACGTCGGGCCGGAGGAGGAATCGGTGCGGTTCCCCGACGGGCGAACCGCCATCCTGTTCTGCGGAGCGTGTGGCGATATCTGGTGCGGAGCGATCAGTGCGCGCGTGGAAGTCGGTAAGCATTTCGTCGTGTGGAGCGACATCGCCTTCCAAAACCGAGTGACGAACGAGATCAGCATAGACCGCCCGCCGCTCACGCTCCGGTTCGAGCGGGGCGCTTACGGGCACACCATCCGGGATCTCATCAACGGGTGGCGCTGAGGGATCGGATAGAGCATTGCGGCCTCGCTCCTCGCGGGGCAGGGAGAGTTCCGCTGAACTGGTGCAATGCGATCCGTTGAGCCGATCCCGGGTAACCCATGGCCGCACGAGATGACCATCACGGTCGAGGATCGGCCGATGCAGGTCCTCGAGTTGCTGTGGCTGCGCGAGGCTCATGCATTGCATCCACGGGGCGATGACCTGCCTCCGCCTCTCGTGGCGACTCCCGCGCCGGCGGCGGCCGTTGCGGATGACGTGACCCGGGCGGAGTGGGAGGGCGCGTGGGCGGGTGTCTGGCGGGAGGTCGTCGAGCATGCGGGCCGCGAGCACGATCCTCGTCTCTTCGAACGCATCCGCGCCACAGCCGATGGATCACCAGAGCGCGAGTCGCTCCTTCGCGAATTGGTCGGACCAAGCTGGAGCGACCGGTTCGATGCGGGCGCATTCCAGGATCCCTCGTACCTCGAGTGGGAGCGCAGCGGGATCAACGCTCTGCTCGCCACAAAGCGACGTGCGCTCGAGGACGACCCCGAGCGGCGCGACCTCAAGGCGCTCGTCCTGGCCTGGCGTAGAGGGCTGACCAAGATCGTGACGATCCCGTGCCGAGGTGAGCACAACCGAAGGATCGGCCCCAACGCTCTACTGGTCACCGCCGACACGCGCGCCGACAGTGACGCCTACCGGCTCGTCCTGACGTCGTTCGCGTGACCTACGCCGCGGGTGGCTCAGTCAGGGATCGTCCGTGGTGAGCGGCGCAAGGCAAGCGACGTCAGGTCAGGGGATGGCGCCCTTGCCGGCATCCCGGGCGGCACCGGCTCCATACGCGCGGGCCTGCGCCTCAGCATGCGATGCGTCCGCAGCGTGATCCGAGCCCTGGGAGTTTCGACGGTCGCGGGCCGTCAGGATCCAGACGAGTCCGCCCAAGAGAGCCCGACCACGACTGCGATGATGGCGATCTCCATCGATGCTCCATTTCGCTTTCGGTCAAGCTAGCACCGCACTCCCGTTGAGATCTCCATCGGCGGGCTTAGAGCAGCTGTGTGTCGACGACGCTCGAAAAGTAGGCCATAGCGACGCTTGAAAACTGGGCCACCCAGACAGATTGGATGGGTGATCTCGGTGGAGGATTGGGCGTTGATCAGGCGGTTGGTCGCTGACGGTGTTCCGC
>Ga0207848_100045_pt1 | contig 138019 bp, 125 predicted proteins | sample TtaePargueraPR_10_FD_187737 | JGI IMG/M metagenome (GOLD analysis project Ga0207848, IMG submission 187737) | Aerobic enrichment media microbial communities from Bioluminiscent Bay, La Parguera, Puerto Rico - Tt and M2 (3) (SPAdes) | ecosystem: Environmental > Aquatic > Marine > Unclassified ... | reverse complement strand
CACGGCTACCCGCAGCCGTGTGGCCCATCCCGTACTCTTACTCACCGGAAAGGTGCACCCGTTTCTGCTATGGATATGACTTCGACACTCACATCCTTGCAGGCCAGGTGCATCTTTCCCTTACCGGCCTCGATGACCTAATTCCCCACTGACTGGGGGAGGCCGAGTGCGAACCCCTTCGTCCGGACGACTCGTCGTCGCCGGGATCCTCGCCCTCACCGCACTTCTCCTGGGCGGCCTCGCCGTAATCCTCAGCCGCCTCGGCCTGGAGCGCGCCGATCAGCTCGCGAGCGTCGTCGCGATGTTCATCGGGGTCCTCGCCTTTGGCGCGGCCGTGATCGCTGTGCGTCAGGGCCGGACGGTTACGTCACCGGTGCGGACCCGGCGACACCGGACCGCCTGGGGCCGACGTCCGCTGCGCGACGACGTGTGGCGGCTGCTCCAGGACATCGAGGCCGCCGCCGACCGGTCGCCGAGCCGGCTGTTGCGCAACCGGCGGAACGAGGTGTCCACCGTCTACGTTCAGCAGCGGGTGGAACAGCCACAGTCTGCCGAGAGCCGCGCCGACGAACGGCGGCGTCGGCTGAGCCGCTTCGCCGACGAGCGGCTGTTCCTTCCGTTCGACGAGCGCCCCCGGGTGATCCCGGTGCGCCGGCCGCTGGAGAAGGTCTTCGACCAGCACCGCCATCTGCTGATCGAGGGTGGTCCCGGCACCGGCAAGTCGACCACGGCGGCGCAGATCTGTCGTCAGCTGGCCAGGGCCTGGCTGCACGCCGACGAGCATGGGCGTCGGTTGTCGGCGAAGCCGCTGCTGCCGCTGCTGGTCACGGCGAGATCACTGGCCGCCCACGCAGGCCAGAAGTGGCCAGAGGCACTGGCAGCGGCCGCGTCACAGGGCCTCGGCATGGCTGCCCGCGACTCGGTCGATCCGGCGCTGCTCGCCGGTCCGGTCGACGGCGCCGAGTGGCTGATAGTGATCGACGGCTTGGACGAGGTCCCGAGTGATGAGCGGGAGACCTTTATGGCGGTGCTGTCCGGATGGACGGCCGCCGACGATCGTCCGTGGCGTCTGCTGATCACCACCCGGCCGCTGGCCGGGCACGCCACGGCGATGCTCGGCGCCGGGGCGATCGGCCATTACACGCTGCTGCCGTTCGACCGGCGGATGCTCGCCGAGTTCGCCCACCGCTGGTTCGGTCCGTCGCCGGAGGGCGCTGATCAGGCGGCTGGCTTCCTGTCTCAGGTCGCGTCAGCTGGCCTGCACGAAGTGGCGGCGGTGCCGCTGATGGCGACCATCGCGATCACCGTGTACGCGGACGATCCCGACTCCCGCCTGCCGCGTAACCGCCACGACCTCTACGAGCGTTACCTGCACTGGCTCCGGCAGCACAACGCGGCCCGCCGTGCCTCGGCGCGCACCGCGCTGACCGCCACGCTGGACGGTGACAGCAACAACTCCGAGCTGGTCGCCGCGCTCTGCGACCGCACGGACGATCTGGTCGAAGAACTCGCGGTGGTACGGGTGCGCAGCCGCCGCTCGCTGGTCCTGACCGCGATGGAGTGGCTGCGCCGCGAGGCCGGTCCGGTCAGCGGCAGACCGCCCGAGGACATGGCGGAACTCGTCTCCGAGGTGCTGTTCAGCACGGGACTGCTCAGCCGGCGGGACGCAGGACCGGACTTCATCCACCTGACGTTCGCCGAGCACTTCGCCGCCCGGCGGTTCGCCGCCGAGCTGCCGGACCTGTTCGACGCAGACGACGCGGGATGGCGCCGCGCGCTGCACCTCGCGGTCCGCGACGAGCCGGGCGCGATGGCGGTACTGATCAGATGGACCAGGTTCCATCCAGAGGACGGGGGCCTGCTGAGCTGGCTGCTCAGCGGTGGGGCCGCCGACCGAGCCACCGCGGTGCGGCTGGTCGCCGAGGGTGCTGCGGCCTCTGACCGGCAGCTCGCCGCCTGCCTGGACTCGCTCCCGGACCGGCTGTGGGGGGCTTCGCCGTCCGGGGCGGTCGAACTGGTCGCCCCGCTACGCCGATTTCCGGTCACGCCGGTCCTCGTCAGCTGGCTCGCCCACCACGTCGAGATCGCGGAGCCCGGCTCTGCGGCGTGGGCCGCGCTCGCCGCCCTGCTCGCCGACCGGGATCGTTCACGACGGCCGGCGCTGGAGGCAGAACTGTTGGCCCAGGCCGGCGGGGGCGATTCGTTGACCGCGCGGCTGGCCTCGGCGATCGCCCTGGAGAACATCGGCTCCGACCAGGAGGCGGAGCTCGCCGGACTGCTGGCAGACGCTCTGACGACGGCCGGCGGCAACATTCCGCAGCGGGTCGCCGTCGCAAGCCACCTCATCGACCGGGAGGGCGATCCGAGGGACCGGGCGCTCCAGGTCATGCGGGAAACCCTCGGCGATGTCGCCACGCAATCGCCCGAACGGCGGGTGGCGGCCGAGGCCCTGGCCGAGTGGGACGACGCATCCCGTCAGCTGATCCTCGCCGAACTTCGCGCCACGCTCGACAAGCCGGAGCTCGGCGTCCACGAGCTGACCAGGACAGCGGAGACCATGCTCGCCGTCGACCAAACTTGCAGGGCTGAGATCGCTGCTCGCTGCGGATACTTCCTATCCGAGATGAACATCAAGGACGGCGAACGCATCCAGGCCGCACGGCTGTTGACCGAGCTGGGACCGGAGTATCGCTCGGACGGGATCCAGTGCCTGCGCCACCTGTCATCCGGTGACGACGTCAGTCCCTACATCCGGGTGCAGGCTGCCGTAAGCCTGGCACGAGTAGGCGAGGACCACTGGCCCGAGGTGATCGAAGCAATATGTCGCGCGCTGCATGACAGCGGCAGGTGGCACCGAGATGTCGTTCCACTTTGGCGCCTGCAGGAAAACGAACGTGATCTGCGTGATCGGATTGCGGATGCGATCGACACGCTGACCGGCGAATCAACGCTCGACACCGCCGCCGTGTCCCGCATCCGAGCTTCAGCCGTCGACCTCGACCCTCGTTTCCAGCCCGATGCGTATGACGTCCTGCGAGCCACCGCCGGCCGTTCATGGACCGTCGAGGAGACAACACGCCTCATCCTGCTCTCCAGCGATTGCTCTCGGCCGGTCGCCGTAGAGTTCGATCGTCAGTTGAAACGACTTCTTGCGAGCCCTGAGGTCGATCTGCCCGATGAGACCGTGTGCACCGCGGCGAACTTCATACCAGCGGCTCGTGGTCCTGACTCGGCTGTCGAGTCGTTGTTTCATGGGTTGATGATCGGGTCGTCGACACGGGTGCAAGCACGTCTCAATGCCGCGCTTGCCCTGATAGACCACCCCACACACAGCGCAGCCGCGACAGAAGTTGTGCTTGATGTCCACATCCCGTCCTTGGAGCGGTGGCGGCTGTTCCGGACGCACCGCGAACTGATCAGCCGGCGTCTTTTCAACCTCGGATTCCTGGAGTCATATGCGCGAAATCCGCACATGAGTCCGACATGGCGAGTCGACGTGATCCCGCTACTCATCGACTGCGCGCCTCAACGGGCGGCGGAGTGGCTGGCACTGTTACGGGACATGCTGTCGAAGCGGACCAACAACCTACAAGATCGTCGCTCGATCGCGAGCATGCTGGCGGAGAACCGGGCGGTGGCCGATGCTGCCCAGGTGTTGGATCCGGCCGCATCCGACGTTTACGCCCCGAACGAGGATCGCGTCAACGCCCTTGCCTGGCTGGCGCAAACCGAAACGAACGGAACCGGCAGGTACCGCGCTGGACTGCTGTCGTTCTTCTCCGACCGGCACGAGCCAATCGAGTACCGGGTACAGGCACTCCAGGTACTCCTGCACCACGGGGACGACCGGCACGTTCCCCCTCTGCAGCTGGCAGACGATCTGCTGTGGACCAATGTTCCTTCCGTCTACGACGCCCAACGCACAGCCGAGATTCTGTTCCGCTCGCGGTGGGGGCGCGACACGGCCCTGGAGAAAGCGATTGGTGACCTACTTCTTCGATCGCTGACGCGGCCATATCCCCACGGCGGTTACGTCTCGCCCGAGACCGGCCGTCGACTGGCCCGCATCGACGGCATCATGACGGCGGTCCGCGCCGCCCTGGCGGCCCAGCCGCCGACAACAGCGGCGGTAACCACAGCCGTCATGGCCTTCCCAGAGGAGGTATCCGCGGCGCTGACCGGCATCCAGCGAATTCTGGACGCACCCGCCGCGACGCCGGAGGACCGAGCCCGGGTTCTGGAACTGCAACTCGACCTGTCGCCAGCGCACCGCATGCCCGCCGTAGACATACTCCATGCCGCACTGCGCCCGCCCGACGACGGACCCGTGCCACCACCGATCGACCCGGTCGACGCCGCCCGGCTGCTCTACCAGGTCGTCCACAGCAGAGCGGAGGCCGGCGCGGCGCTCGCGACGGTCGTCGGCGACAGCGAGGAGACTTGGTGCCGCCGCCGCGAGGCCCGAGCCATCCTGGCAAAAGACGGCGGTCCGCACGGGCTCCGGCACGCCGACCTGTCGCTCCTCGCGGAGTCGTGTGACGAACAGCTGTCGTTAGCTGACCGCTGCACCGCCCTGATACGGCGAGCAGACGAGGTGCCGGGCACCCTGGCCGACACCCTTGACCGGCTCCGCAGCATGCTGACCGCCGCTGACAGCATTACTACCCGGACCACCGTCCAACTGGCCATAGCGACTATCGATCCCGAGCAAGACGAGCCCCTCACCGAACTCCTCGCGCTGCTGACCGCCAGCGACACCCCCTTCGGCACCGTCATCGAGATCACGCAAACGCTGGCTGCGGGCACACCCGTCCAGCGACTTCGCGCTGGCCTGGCGACGGAAGAGATCCTCGAACGTTCGGGTCTCACTCCAGTGCGCCAGGCCGAGCTGCTCGCCCTGCTGGCGCGGATGCTCCCGGACACCGTACGCAGAGTGGTGACCGAGGCGACCGGCATCGCCGCCGACGCCGGCCTGCCCCCGTTCGTCCGAATCCGAGCGGCCACCATCCTGCTAGGCCTCGGATCGGGCGCCGCCGCGCGGCCGGCACACGACGTGCTCCACGACCTGCTGGACAGCCCAGGCACGCCCGGCTACCTCCGGGTGCTCGCCGGTCAGACCTTGCTCGACGCGCCCGGACCACGGCGCGCGGAGACCCGGGCGCGCCTTCTGGAACTGGACGCCTCCCCGGACGATCGCCTGGCGGCAGCTGTCGCGGTGCTGCGCACCGACGGTCCGGAGCCGGCCGTTCGCCTCTGCCCACGGGAGCCGTCGGCGTCCGTTCGCACACGAGAGCTGCTGTCACTGCCGGGTGCCAAGCCGTACACGATCCTGACCGCCGCGCGGGCACTCGGCAGCACGGGAGTCTGGGCGGACCGCGCAGCCGCCGCGACGACGATGCGCCAGCTGGCCGACAACCCGGCAGCACATCCGTACGTGCGGTTCATGGCGCTGGCCGCGATCCCCGAGATGGACTTCGCGGAGGCGGGCACATGCGCCTGCCGCCTGCTGAAGGTGATCACCGACGACGAAAGCCCGTTGGATCACCGGCGATGGGCGGCCGAAGCTCTGGCCGAGACGGCGCGTTCACACCAGCGCACCGCCCGCGACGCGCTCCAGACGCTCGACGGCGACCACCTCGATCCGCGCGCCCGCCGCCGGCTGCGCCGGTCCGTAGCCTCCATCTCCAACGGCTCAGGCTGGATCCCCCAACAGGGAGGCCAGTCGTAGCCCACCCGGGCCCGGCCTGCTGCCTGGTAGCCGGCGAGCGGCGGCGGGCTCGGAGGTACGGCCGGCGGCGGGGTGCGGCTCAGCGCTTGACGGCGGCGACGAAGGCGGACCAGGCGGGCGGGTCGAAGGCCAGGGTGCCGCCGGTGCGGTCCTTGGAGTCGCGGACCAGCACCCGGCCGGGCAGGTTGTCGGCGACCTCGACGCAGTCACCGCCGGAGGCGTTCGAGCGGCGGGACGTGCGCCACATCGGCTCGGTGGTCATAGCTCCCTCAACTGTTGCCGGATCAGATCCCGGGACTGGGCCGCGTTCAGGGCGAGCGCGTTGACAGTGTGCCACGCCCGGTCGAGCCCGGTCACCCGCGCCGGCTCGGTGACAAGCCGGCCCTCGAAAATATCCTCCATGTATCCAGCGAGTACGCCGTTGTCGAGTGAGGCGAGCACGAACGACACCGACCGGCCGATGTGCATGCCGACCCCGTCCGGCACCACGTGCACGAAGGTCCGGTGGCGCTCCGACTCGGCCAGCAGCCGCTCCAGCTGCGCCTTGGCCATCGCCGGGTGGGCCGACCGCAACGCGGCGACGTCCATCATGAACACGCAGATCGCCGGATCCGCGCGGCCCAGCACGACGGACTGGCGCTCCATCCGGACGGCGAGCTGCTCGTCGACCTCGCGCTGACTGCGCAGGCCGCTGTCCAGCACCGATCGGGCGTACTCCTCGGTCTGCAGCAGGCCAGGGATGAGTGACGCCTGGTAGTACCGCAGGGTGGTGGCGGACTCCTCCAGCTGGACCCACGGGCGGAACCAGACCGCCTGGGCCATCCGACGCCGCTCCCGCTCCAGCTCACGGGCCTCGGCCGCCTCGGCCGCCGACTTGCGGACCCGGTCGCCCGAGCCGAAGAACTCGTCCAGCCGCGCGGCGGTGTCCGGCTGCGGGACCAGCCGGCCCTGCTCGAAGGCGGCGATCAGCGAACCGGAGACCAGGATCGCCTCACCGACCTGATCCTGGGTGACGGAGCGCTCGCTGCGCAGCTGACGGAGGATTTCCGGAAGTGTATTCACGGTGCACACCTTTCGGATACAGGTGATTGTCCGGTAGATCGGTGCGGATTGCCGCTGACCTATCTTCCGCTGAGCGGCTGGAGAAGTCCAGGGTGGAGTGGAGGGAATTTCTACTCGACACTCCACCAGGGAGGTGAACGGATGCCAAGAAACGACGGGATCGGCGGACTGCCGCGGCAACTACGCCGGCTGCCCGGCAACGCGGGCCCGCAGCACACCACCGCACACGACGACGTGATCACCCACGCCCGACGGCTGGTCACCCGGCACATGCCCCGCCGCAACGACGGCTGCCTGCCGTGCGGGCAGGTGTACTGCCGGCCGTTCCGTAAGGCGCTGGCCTACCTCGACCGACACCGGGACCCGGCGGCCAGAAGGGTCCGCGCGGTACTGCAACTACACGGCCTGCAACCACCGGAAATGGTGCCGGAAAGGATGGACGACAATGAGCAACAGTGATCTTCCGGTCGAGGTCGGCGACGTGATCAAGATGTCGGAAACCGATTACCGGTACGGCATCGGCGCACTCCGACTGCGGGTGCAGCACGTGGGCGACGTGTCGATCGAAGACGGGATCCGATGGGTGCAACTGATCGGCGCGCAGATCAATTTCGACGGCCGGGACGGCGTCACCCGACACATCCAGGCGCGGCTGGTGGCGCTGCTGCGGCCGGGGGCGGTGATCCGGCCGGTCCGGCACCACCGGCCGGCACCACCGGCACATCCGGCAGGCGGGGACACCGACCCGGGCTGGCGCACGTGACACCGCAACCACGTGAGCCGGGACCACGTGACACCGTAAGCAGGTGAGGCGTACCAGGTGGTGGGCGGTCGGGGCGGCGGTCGGTGCGGTCGGCGGAGCGGTGACCGTGACGGTCGCGGTGGTCGCCGGTCCCGGTCCGGGACTGAGTGGGTACGTCAGCGAGTCCGGGGTCGGCGACGGCGGCTACGTAGTGGCGTACCAGTCGGGGCTGCTCGCCCTGGCGGTGAGCCTCCTGCTGCTCGCCGGGGCGCTGCGCCCGGTCCGCGCCGCCGCCTGGCTGCTGGTCGCGGCGGCCGGCGCGACGACGGTCTCGGCGACCGTCTCCTGCCGGGACGGCTGCCCGTTGCCGCCACACGACCCGGTCACCGCGACGGACCTGGTGCACGGCGGGGCCAGCATCGTCGCCGTCGCCTGCTGCGTCTTCGCGATGATCGCCGTGTTCTGGTCGCCGGTGTCGACCTACCCGCTGCGCCGGCTGGCGCTGCTCGGGGCCACCGCCGCGCTCCCGCTGTCCGCCGCGGTCGGGCTGGGCATGCTGCTGGTCGGTGGCGGGCTGCTGGTCGGCACGTTGGAGCGGCTGCTGTTGCTGCTGATCGTGGTGTGGTGCGTGGCGACGGCGGGGCAGGTGGCCCGCGATCCGACCTACTCCAATTGCAGAAATTACGTAACTACGTAATAGTGGGGTGATGACTGAGCCGGAGTTGACTGAGCGGGTCACCGCCCTGGAACGGACCGTGCAGGACCTCGTCGCGCGTCTCGACGCCGACCGAGCCGTCGACGACGCGTCGACCGGACCGAACTCCGTCGGACCGGACACTGGCAACCCGTTCTGGGCGCTCGACGGGCTCAAGGCCCAGGTCGGCGGCACCCCCGGCGCGGTGCTCTACACCGGCACCGTGACCCTGCCGACCGGCGAGCACTACGACTGGCAGTACGGGCACACCGTCGACGACCTGCTCGACACCGACTGGACCGGGTACGCCGACACCCTCACCGCGCTCGCCCACCCGGTGCGGCTACTGCTGGTCCGGCACATCCTGGCCGGCACCCGGACCGTCGCCGCCCTGGCCGAGGTCGACGGGCTCGGCACCACCGGCCAGCTCTACCACCACCTGCGGCAACTGGTCAGCGCCGGCTGGCTGCGCACGTCGACCCGGGGGCAGTACGCCGTACCGCCGGAGCGGGTCGTCCCCCTGCTGATCGTCCTGTCCGGAGCACACCGGTGACCCCGGTCCGTACCCGCGCCCTGATCGTCACGGCGGCCGTCGCCGTCGTCGGCGGGCTGCTCGCCGCGCTGATCGCGCCGTGGCCAGCCCGCCTCGGCGACGCCGACAGCGGTGACCTCGGGCTCGCCGCCGAGGTCCGCGCGGTGATCGACGACCCTGGTGGCTACCGGGGTCTCGCGGTGGCCCGGATCGCCGACGGGCAGGTACGGGTCGCCGGGCTCGGCGACCGGGCCTCCGGTCTGACCGGCGGCGACCCGGTGCGGCCGGACACCCCGTTCGAGATCGGCTCGATCGGCAAGACGCTGACCGGGATGCTGCTGGCCGACCAGATCGCCGCCGGGCAGGTCGACGGCGACACCACGCTCGCCGAAGCGCTGCCCGGTCAGGAGTTCGCCGACCCGGCGGTCGGGCAGATCACCCTGGCTGAGCTGGCCAGCCACCGGTCCGGGCTGCCCCGGCTGCCGACAGTCGGCGCAATCGCGACGCTCACCATGACGCTGGGGGCGCTGCGCGGCACCGACCCGTACGCCGGTCTGGACGTCGACCGGATCCGCGCGGCGCTGGCCCGCGCCCGGGTCGGCGACGGCCGAGGCGAGGTGCACTACTCCAACTTCGGGGCGGCGCTACTCGGCATCGCGCTGGCTGAGCAGGCCGGGAGTGTTGGAGAGGCCGACGCCGGCTCCTACCCGGCGCTGGTCGAGCGGCGGCTGTTGGACCCGCTCGGCATGGGCGACACCGGCTACGCCCTCGACGGTGCCGAACCGCCGGCCGGTGCGGCGACCGGATCCACCGCTGGTGGCCGCACCACCGACCCGTGGCAGGGTTCCGGGCTGGCCGGTGCCGGCATCGGCCTGTGGTCCACGGCACCGGACCTGGCCCGGCTGGTCACCGCGTTGCTCGACGGCTCCGCGCCCGGCGCGGACGCCGCCCAACCCCGGTTCACCGCCGACGACGACACCCGCCGGATCGGCTACGGCTGGTTCACCACCACGTACGACGGTCGGGCGATCACCTGGCACAACGGCGGGACCGGCGGTTTCCGGTCGTACGTCGGCTTCGACCCGGCCACCGGCGACGGCGTGGTGGTGCTCGGCAACACCGACAAGGGTGTCGAGCCGATCGGGCTGGCGCTACTCGGGGTGGCCAGCGACAGCGACGCCGCCGGGGCCGGGCCGCTGCTGATCGGCGTCACCGTGGTGTTGCTGCTGGCCGCCGCGGTCACCCCGGCGTCGACCGCGTTCGGCGGCCGGCGTCGGTGGCTGCCGGTGACCGACCGGCTCAACGTGATCAGCTCGGCGTCGACCGCACTGCTCTACCTGCTGATCGGGTACCTCGCCGGTGCCTGGCACGACGTGTGGGCCGGCTGGTGGGCGGTGGCCGCCGGACTCGCCGCCGGTGGGGTCGCGGCCGGTGCGCTGCGCTGGCGGCGGCTGCCGGTGACCGGGTCCGGCCGGCCGTGGCTGCGCTGGACCGGGCTGGTGGCCACCGTCACCGTCACCGCCGTCGCGCTCACCCTGACCCTGCTGCTGGCCTGAGCTCAACCGGGCGCTGCGCCGCCGGATCGGGTCAGGTGCCGGGTCGTGGCTGCTGGTCAGGTGCCGGGTCGTAGCGGCCGGTGGCGGCGCGGGCGGCGACGGCCAGCAGGTCCAGGTTCCCGGACCAGCCTTTGATCTTGGTCGGCACCGCTCCCGCCGGGTAGGCGCGGGTCACCGGCACCTCGCAGACCCGCAGCCCCAGCCGGGCCGCCCGCACCGGCAGATACGCCAGCAGTTCGTACGCGTCGAACACGTCCCGGAACACGCCGACCCGGGGGTCGGCGAGCAGTCGGGCCGAGTGGCCCCGGAAGCCGTTGGTGGTATCGGTGTACCAGATCCGCGCGCCGGCCGACAGCAACGGTGCGTGCAGCAGCCGGATGCCGAGGTACCGGGCCCAGGGCGTGTTGACCGCCACGCCGCCCGGGACGAAGCGGGAACCCTGCACGTAGTCGTACCCGGCGTCCAGCCGGTCCCGGAACCGGCCGATCGCCTCGACGCCGTCCTTGCCGTTACCGTCCACGGTGACCACCCCGTGGTAGCCGTCGTCCAGGGCAGCGGCGAAGGCCATCCGCAGTTGCGCGCTGAGCCGGCCCGGACCGCGTTTGACCAGCACCGACCGTACGCCGTTAGCGGCCAGGAAGTCGTCGGCCAGGGAGCCGTCCGTGCTGCCCCCGTCGGCGATCAGCACGTCCAGGCCGTGGTCGTGGTCGTGCATCCGGCGCAGCTGCGCCCGCAGCCGGTCACCCTCGTTGAGCACCGGCACCACCACCGCGTACCGGCTGCGCCGGGATGCGAAGTCGCGTCGGTCGTGGCGCGGGATCCGCCGGTCGTGGTCCCGGGACAGCGGTGGTGCCTGGTCGCCTGCGGCGTCGAGCTGTCGGGTGCCGGTCATGACCGATCACCGCACAGTGCCACGGCGTACCGGGCGGCGCGCTCGACGGCGGCGACCGGGTCGCCGTCCGACGGACGCATCTCCACACTCAGGTACCGGTCGTAGCCGGCGGCCCGCAGCGCGGCGACGAAGTCGGCGTGGGCGCGGTCCGGGGTGCCGACCGCTGCCAGGTCGGGCTCGCTGAGGTGGGCATGGCGCAGCAGCGGGGCGAAGCTGTCGACGCTGGCCGCCGCGTCGTCACCGGCCAGCGCCATGCAGGCGGTGTCCAGGTGCAGTCGCAGCCCCGGCGAGTCGACGGCGGCCACCAGCCTCGCCGCCTCCTCCGCCCGGACCAGGTAGTCGGCGCCGTACTCGGCGGGGTTGGCCTCCAGGCACAGGCTCGTCCCGGCGGCGTGTGCCCGGCGGGCCAGCCGGCCGAAGACGTCGGCGGCGATCCGGTCCGCCGTCTCGTCCGGCAGGCCGTTGCGTCGGCGGTTACGCGGACTGCCGAAGACCAGCGCGGTGGCGCCCATCGCGGCGCACAGGTCGATCACCCGGCACAGGTACGCGACGAGGTCTTCCCGGCGCGGCCCGAACACCGTCAGCTCGGGGCGTCCGTACAGCAGCGACTGGGCGGCGACCACCGGCAGGCCGGCGCGGTCCCACGTCTGCCCGTACGCGTGTGCCTGGTCGAGGGAGACCTCGGTCAGGTCCGGCCAGATCTTCGTGGGTGCCACCTCGACGCCGGCCACTCCCGCGTGGCGCAGTAGGTCGGCGACCTTCTCGTCGTCGGCGGGCTGCCAGGCGATGTTGCTGACCGCCACTTTGATGGTCGGCTCGGACATCAGACCGCCACCCGCTCTCCGGCCGGACGCACGCCTTCTCCGGCCGGGCGCGCACCTGCCGCCTGGTCGTCGGCGAACTCCCGCAGCCGGGTGATCGTCTCGTCGCGCCCGCTGACGTAGGGCCCGTCGGCGCCGAAGACGGCGGCGTGCCGGGTACGCATGTCGTAGTCGACCCGGGCCACCGTGTCGCAGGTCAGCGTGCGTCCGAAGACCTGCTGTGCCACGGTCTGCGCGGCGAGCGGCTCGGTCGCCAGGTTGACCATGCTCAGCCCGGCGGCGACGGCCCGGTCCAGGTCGGCGGTGAGTCGCCGCAGGTCGTAGAACTGGAACGTCGAGTCGCGGTGGCAGAACTCCTCGGTCCGCCCGGTCGCCAGGTCGTAGACGAGGTTCTTGCGCAGGTCCGGCCCGAACAGGGCGGGCAGTCGGACCACCAGGCTGCGCGGGTAGTGCCGCTGGACGAAGCGTTCCAGCCGGATCCGGTTGCGGCCGTACGCCTGCGGGTGGTCGTCCGGTTCGACGGATGTCGTCTCGTCGACACCCTGCGGCTGCGGGTAGACGTCGATGGTGGAGATGAGGACGGCCTCGTCGGCTGTCGTGGTACGCAGGCGGGTGGTCAGGGCGTCGATCGCGGCGCGGTCGGCGTCCGGGTCGGCGTTCGCCCGCCATTTGATGCCGGGGGCGGCGCTGATCACCAGCCGGGTGAACCGCTGCCCGTCGATGGCCGCGACGGTGGCCCGGTTGACTTCGAGGTCGTAGCTGCGTTGTCGGGCCAGGTTGCCGCCGACGAAGCCGGTGTGGCCGACCAAACCTGTGAGCATGACTCACCTCTCGCTAAGCGACAAATCGGGACAAGATGGATGCTAGCTTTCTGCCGTGAGCAGAGGGGGTATTTCTGTTGATACGCTCATATTCGGCGCGGGAGTCTTCGGACTGTGGGCCGCTCGGCGGCAACTCGCCCACGGCGAGTCCGTCGCGGTGGTCGACATCGACCGCCGACCGCTGCTCCGCGCCAGCCTGATCAACCAGGCCCGCGGCCACAACGGCTACCACTACCCGCGCAGCGTGTACACGGCCCTGCGATCGGCCAGCTACTACGAACGGTTCCTGCGCGACTTCCCCACCGCGGTCAACCACCGGTTCCGCTCCGTGTACGCGATCGCGGCGGAAGGTTCCTTCGTGGACGCCGCGTACTTCGAAAAGTTCTGCGCCACCGTCGGCGTGCCGGCCAGCCGGACCGACCCGGCGGAGTTCTTCCTGGACGGCACCGTCGAAGCGGCGTACGAGACCGACGAGTTCAGCTTCGACGCACCGGCGCTGCGCACGGCGCTGCTCGCCCGCCTCGACGCCCACGCAGGCCGGCTGCGGTGGTTCCTCGGCGACACCGTGGTCGAGGCCGGACGCGACGGCACGGTCTGGCGAGCGACACTGCGCTCCGGCACCCAGGTGGAGGCCGGCGCGGTCATCAACGCGACCTACGCCGGCACCAACGCCCTGCTCGCAGCGTTCGGCCTGCCACCGGTGCCGCTCAAGTACGAGCTGTGCGAGATGATGCTGGTCGACGCCCCGGCTCACCGGGACGTGGCGGTCACCGTGCTGGACGGTCCCTTCTTCTCGCTGATGCCGTTCGGGCACACCCCCTGGCACAGCCTCAGCGCCGTGGCCTACACCCCCCGCCTGACCAGCACCGACACCCTGCCGACGTTTCCCTGCCAGCGCCAGACGCCGGACTGCGCGCCAACCGCCCTGGCCAACTGCGGGACCTGCCCCGCCCGGCCGGCCAGCGGCTACCCGTACATGCACACGCTGACCCGCCGGTTCCTTCCGACGGCCGGACAGCTGCGCCGGGTGGAGAGCCTGTTCACGGTCAAGACCGTGCTGCGTACGGCCGAGGTGGACGACTCCCGTCCGACCCTAATCCGGACCGAGAGCGAGCGCCCCCCGTTCGTCACGTTGTTCAGCGGAAAAGTCAACACGATCTACGACCTTGATGAGGCGCTGTGGCATACCAGACCTTCGTGAGCGTCGTGCTCTACTGTCGCGACGACGCGAACCTGGACAGCTTCCTGAGCCGGTTGGGGCCTTGGCTCACCGAGCACTACGACCTGCACGAACTGGTGGTGGTCGACGACAACTCCGGCGTCGACCCGACCCCGCTGGTGCGCGAAAGCGCGACCCGGTACCAGCTCAACGCGGTGGTGGTCCGGCTGGCCCGGCGGCACGGTGTGGAGGCCGGCATGAAGGCCGGGCTGGACCGGGCGATGGGTGACTGGATCTTCGAGTTGGAGAGCCCGACCGTGGACTTCCCGCTGGACACCCTCGCCCGGATGTACGAGCACGCCACCACCGACGGCTGCGACATCGTCACCGCCAGCGGCGACGACGGGCCGCTGCGCAGCAGGGTGTTCTACCGGCTGGTCAACCGGTACAGCAACCTCGACACCCCGCTGCGGACCGAGCGCCTGAGGCTGACCTCGCGGCGCACGCTGTCCGCGATGCTCGCCATGCGGGAGAAGGTCCGCTACCGCAAGGCCCTGTACGCGATCCTCGGGCACCGACACGAACACCTGCGGTACACCCGGACCATGGTGGACACCACCGCGCGCCGGCGGCTGGACCGGGAGACGTCGAGCCTGGCCTTCGACATCCTGCTGTCGTTCTCCGACTTCGGGCCACGGGTGGCACACCGGCTGTCCCTGACGTTCGGCGCCCTGTCGCTCGCCGGCATCGCGTACGCGGTCGCGGTGTTCCTCGTCAAGTCCGACCCCGTCGAAGGCTGGACCACCCTGGCGATCCTGGTGGCCGGCGGATTCACCGGCCTGTTCCTGATCCTCGGGGTGCTCGGCGAGTACCTGGCCCGGATCCTGGTCGAGGTGCGGGCCCGGCCGATGTACGCGGTCCGCGACGTGGTGGTCTGCCAGCCGGCCGAGACACCGGGGCGGACCGCCGGACCGCCGGGGCCGTACCTGCACGAACAGGTGACCGGCGCACCGGACGACCGCCCGGCCGCATCGGCCCGCCCGGCCACATCGGACGATCCTGCGGCGACGATCGGGGTGGGCGCATGAGCACGCTCACCCGGCTCACCGGTCGACCGGTCGGCGAACCGGTCGACGCCAGGCGACCCCTGTCGGTGCCCGGCTGGCTGCCCGCCGCCGGCTGGACGGCGCTCGTCGGCGTACTGGCTTTCCTGCTGCTCTACTACTGGAACGGCCCGCCGTACAACCCGGACTCGTGGCGCTACTACGAACTGTCCCAGACCCTCGGCGGCGACTTCTTCCGGATCACCTCCCGGCACAGCTACCAGTCGACCGAGCCGTACTCGATGGGCTGCGGCCCGCTCTGGCCGATCCTGGTCGGCATCACCGCCGCGCTGACCGGCACCGGCCCGCAGGCCGGTCTGCTGGCCGCCGCCGGATGCGTGCTGGCCATGGCGGCGGTGCTGTCGGTGCTCGGCCGCCGCGTCGGCGTACCCGGGCTCGGGCCGCTGGTGACGGTGGGTCTGCTCGGCTTCGTGCCGTTCCTCGACGAGATGCTCACCGCGCGGACCTTCCCGCTGGCCGGGCTGCTGCTAAGCCTGCTGATCCTCGCGCTGGTCAGCACCGACCGACGAGCGGCGACGGCCTGGCCGGCCGCCGGGGCCGCCGCCGGCGGCCTGGTGCTCACCCGGCCGGACACCCTGCCGGCGGTGCTGCTCCTGGCGGTGCTGCTGGTCGTGATCCGCCGCCGGGACTGGCGCTGGCTGGTGCCGGCCGGCCTGGTCTTCGCCCTCGTGATGTCGCCGTGGGCGGTCTACGGGCTGGCCCACTTCGGGACGCCGTTCCCGGCGGACAACCGCATCATCGCGATGGCCGTGCCACAGCTGTACGTCACCGACGTGATCGACCTCGATCAGCTTCCGACCGCCACCGACGACCCGCTCGGCTGGCTGGCCCGGCTCGCCGGCAACGCGCCGGCGGCGGTCCTGCAGGCGGCCAAGGCCGCGGTATGGGCACCCACCGTCGTGGCCACCACCGTCGCCGCCGGCCTGCTGCTGCTCCGCGGCCGCAGACGGCCGCTGCACAGCGGCCGCGGACCGCTGCGCCGCGGATCACGATGGCTGCCGGTCGGCCTGGCCGCGCTGGCCGCCTTCACCGCACAGGTCGCCTTCTCCGAGATCAGCACCGGGTACCTGAGCCGACGCTATCTCAGCCTGGCCGTACTGCTGATGCTGCTGACCGCCGTCGTGCTGATCCTCCGGGCCCCGGTCCCGGCCCGGCTGACCGGGCGGCGTACCGGGCGGGCGGTCGGCGCGCTCCTGCTGACGCTGCCGGCCGGCTGGGCGCTCGGATACCAGCTCACCACCGTGCCGGCGGACCCGGACAGCCTCACCGGCGGCGTCGTCGAACAGGAGCTGCGGCGCTGCGGCAGCGACGGGACGCTGGCCATCGTCACCAGCACGGAGGTGGGCCGGCACAGCGCTCTGACCGGCCGACGGACGGCGTTCTTCCCGAACAACTTCGCCGACATCCCGGTCGCGCAACGGCGCGACTGGATCGCCACCTGGGGAATCGACCAGCTCTACCTGCTGCCGCTGCCGGCGGACGCCGATCCGCAGACCGTCCGGCGCCACGACGAGCCCCGGTCGTTGCTCGCCACCGCCGCCCGGGTGACCCCGGACCCGTGCGCCACGGCGGGCCGGCTCTACCGGGTGTCGCTCGAATAGCCGTTCAGAACAGGACGGTGGCGAACGAGCCGACCCGGCGGAAACCGCACCGGTCGTAGACCCGGCGGGCGGCGGTGTTGTAGTCGTTGACGTACAGGCTGACGGTCGGGGCGACCCGGCGCAGCGCGTCGCGCACCACCGCCGCCATCGCCGGGGTGGCCAGCCCCCGGCCGCGCCACACCGGATCGACCCAGACCCCTTGGACCTGCGCGGTGTGCCGGGTGACGACGGCCAGCTCGGCCTTGAAGACCACCGTGCCGTCGACGATCCGGGCGTACGTGCGACGGGCCCGGACCAGCTCGGCGACCCGACGCCGGTAGCCGCGCCCGGCGTCCTCGGCGACCGGGGACACGCCGACCTCCTCGGTGTACATCGCCACCGCCGCCGGGAAGAGCAGGTCGATCTCGTCGGGCCGGACCAGGCGTACCCCCGGGTCAGCCGGCACCGCCGGCGGCCGGTCGGCGATCAGCAGCGGCTGGTCGGCGCGGATCTCCCGGGCCGGACCCCACTGCCCGCCGATCCGCTCCCACAGCCCGAGCACGGCGTCGGCCCGACCGACGATCGATGAGCAGACCCGCTCCTCGATGGCGAGCCGGTCGGCGAACGCCGCGACTGCGGCCGGCGAGGCGTGCACCGGGGTGAGATGCCCGCCGAGCCAGCACAGCGACTCGAGTTGGCGGCGCGGCCCGTAGCCGAAGACCCGGCCGTCCGTACGCCACCAGGCCAGTCCGCGCGCGGCGATCCGCTCCGCGACCTGCGGCGCGGCATAGGGATCGAGGTCGAGGATCCGCTCCACCGCCCCACGCTCGGTCTCCCCGAGCTGCCGCACCGGCACCGTCAGCACAGTTACCAGCCTGCCAGATGCGATGCCGCCCGGCAGACCCGATCCGGGCACCAGGGGTCAGGCGCTGCCACGCACCACCAGTTCGGTCGGCAGGATCACGGCGGCGTGTGAGTCGCCGGCCAGGTGGCCGAGCAGCAGCCGGACCATTTCGGCGCTGATCCGCCCCAACGGCTGGCGGATGGTGGTCAGCGGCGGCAGCGACGCGGTGGCCACCTCGGAGTCGTCGAAGCCGCCGACCGCGACGTCCTGCGGCACCCGGCGGCCGGCCCGGTGCAGCGCGGCGATCGCCCCGGCGGCCATCAGGTCGGAGCTGACGAAGACGGCGTCGAGGTCGGGGGCCTGGCGCAGCAGCTGCTCCATCGCCGCCTCTCCCCCGGCCCGGGTGTAGTCGCCGGTGACCACCAGCCGCGGATCGGTGTCACCGAGCACGTCGTGGTAGCCGGCGAGGCGCTCGACCCCACCCGGGGTGTCCAGCGGGCCGGTGATGGTAGCGATCGTCCGGTGCCCCCGGGAGCGCAGATAGGAGACCATCTGCCGGGCGCCGTCGCGGTCGTCGGCGGCGACGTAGCTGACGTCGCGTTCGTGACCGAGCGGTTTGCCGCAGACCACGAACGGCAGGCCCCGCCCCTTCAGTTCGTCGATCAGCGGGCTGCCGGCGTGGGTGGAGACCAGTAGTGCGCCGTCGACGTGGCCGGCGGTGACGTAGCGACCGACCCTTTTGCGGTCCTCGGAGGTGCCGGCGATGGTCAGCAGCAGGGTGATGTCCCGCTCGGCCAGCGCCTGGGTGCAGCCGCGCAGCAGGGCGTTGAAGTTCGGGTCCTCGAAGAGCCGGTCCTGCGGCTCGGACAGGATGAACGCCACCGAGTCGGAGCGCTGGGTGACCAGGCTGCGGGCGTGCTGGTTGACCACGTACCCGGTCTTGCGGATGGCCCGTTCGACGGCCTCGGCGGCCGGGCCGCTGACGTTGTGCCCGCCGTTGAGCCACCGTGACACGGTGCCCCGGGACACCCCGGCGACCGCGGCGACGTCGTCCATGGTGGGGCGGGCCCGCTCGGGGCGGGCCCGGTTACGCTCGGTTCCGGCCACGGTCACATTGTCTTCCTTGTACCTTGATCGATCTCACGCCTCGATCGCGCTCATGCCTTGATCGATCCGGACAGCAGGTCGATCCGCCAGTACCGCTGCAGGGAGAGGAAGAGCGCCACCAGCGGGATGATCGACAACAGCGATCCGGTGATCACCAGACTGTACAGGGCCGGGGTGGTCGAACCCTGGTTCAGCAGGGTGTACAGGCCGAGGGTGACGGGAAACTTGTTGTCGTCGGCGAGCATGATGAACGGCAGCAGGAAGTTGTTCCAGATCGCCACGAACTGGAAGAGGAACACCGTGATCAGGCCGGGGATCATCATCGGCACCGCCACCTGGCGGAAGATCCGGAACTCGCCGGCACCGTCGGTGCGGGCCGCCTCGATGACGGTGTCCGGCACCGCCGCCGCCGCGTAGATCCGGGCCAGGTAGATGCCGTACGGGCTGATGATGCTGGGCAGCAGCACCGACCAGTAGGTGTCGGCCAGCCCGATCTTGGCCAGCAGCAGGTACTGCGGCACGGCGAGGATCACCCCGGGCACCAGCACCCCGGCCAGCAGGGTGTTGAAGATCGCCGACCGGCCGACGAAGTCGTACTTGGCCAGCGTGTAGCCGCTGAGCCCGGACAGCGCGGCGGAGGCCAGCGCACCGACCCCGGCGTACAGGGCGGTGTTGGCGACCCAGCGCCAGAACTGCCCGCCCCGGTACGCGGACAGCTCGGCGATGTTGGCGAACAGCGCGTCGCCGGGGGCGAAGGTGAAGGTGCTGAACAGGCTGGATCCGCTCTTGGTGGCGGCGACCAGCACCCAGGCCACCGGCAGCAGGCAGTAGACCGCGCCGGTCAGCAGCACGATCGTCGGCACCAGCTGCGGTCGGGGCCGGTGCGGTCGGGGCCGGTGCGGTCGTCGGCGGGTGGTGGCGGCCGCCGGCTGCGGATGGGCGGTCGCCATCACCGCTCCTGTCCGAAGGCCCGCCGCTGCACCAGCCGCAGGAAGCCGAACGACAGCACCAGGGTGACCAGGGCGACGATCACCGAGGTCGCGGCGGCGGCGTACCGGTCGTCGGTGGCGAACGCGTCCCGGTAGATCTTCATCAGTGGGGTCCAGGTCGACGAGATCGAGTTGGTCAGCGGGCGCAGCGTCATCGGTTCGCTGAACACCTGCAGGGTGGCGATCATGGTGAAGACGGTGGTCATCACCAGCGCCGGGGTGAGCAGCGGGATCTTGATCCGCCAGGCGATCTGCAGCTCCGAGCAGCCGTCAATGCGGGCCGACTCGTACAGCTCCGGCGGGATGGCCCGCAGCGCGGTGAACAGCACGATCATGTTGAACCCGACGCCGCCCCAGAGCGCGATGTTGACCACCGCGTAGAAGACGGTGCCGGTGCCGAGCAGGTCGGGCTGCGGTCCGCCGAGCCAGTCGAGCGTGTCGTTGAGTGGGCTGGTGGCGGGCAGGTAGAGGAACCCCCAGAGCAGGCTGGCGATCACCGCCGGCACCGCGTACGGCAGAAAGATCGCGATCCGGCTGACGCGTTGCAGGCCGACCCGGGGACGATCCAGCAGCAGGGCGAACAGCAACGCCAGGCCGAGCATCACCGGCACCAGCAGCGCGCCGTAGCCGAAGACCCGCAACGCGCCGGTCAGCAGCGTCGGGTCCGCCAGCGCGGCCCGGTAGTTCGCCAGTCCGGCGAAGACCTCGGTACGTGAGCCCCGGCCCAGCCCGAGGCCGGAGACCTGCACCTTGCGCAGGCTCAGATAGACGGCGTACCCGATGGGTAGCAGGAAGGTCAGCACGAACAGCGCCACCGCCGGGGTGAGGAAGACGTACGGCACCGCCGTACGTCTTCCCCGGCGGCCGCCGCTGCGGGTCCGGACGGCCACAGGCATCACTGGGCTCATTCCGCGATCGAGAAGCCGTTGTCGCGCATGTCGCCGACGGTGGCGGTCTGCATCGCGGCGACCGCGTCGACGAACGGCGTACCGTCGGTGATCGCCGCCGCGAACGAGTCCATGTACGTCTGGTAGGTGACGTTGACGTTCGGCCCCCAGGTGAACCCGGCGGCGGTGTCGGCGATCTCCTGGGCGAGGGCGTAGAAGTCGGGCTGGTTGGCGAAGAACGCCGGTGGGTCGGCCAGCGCCGGTCCGGTCTGCGCGTCGCGGGCGGCCGGGTAGATGGCGGATTCGCGCACCAGCAGTTCGGTGGCGGCCGGGTCGGTGTTCATCCAGGTGGCGAACTTGACGGCGGCTTCCCGGTGCGGGGACTTCTCGGTGACCCCGGTGGACGAACCACCCCAGTTGCCGGTGACGTTTGCCCCGGCGGTCCACTGTGGCAAGGGTGCCATCTCCCACCGGCCCTCGGTGTCGGCGGCGTTGCCGGCCAGCACACCCGGCCCCCAGATGGCGCTCGGCCAGGCCAGCAGGGTGCCGTCGTTGAGCGCCTGGTTCCACTCCGGGGTGTACATCGGCTGGTCGTCGACCACGTCCTCGGTGACCAGGCCACCCCAGAACTCGGCGACCTGCCGGGTGGCCGGGTCGTCAACGGTGACCCGCCACGCCTCGCCGTCGATCGCCCACCAGGCGGCACCGGCCTGCTGGGCCAGTCCGGCGAACCAGCCCGGGTCGTTGGCGGAGAACGTGGTCAGGTAGTGGTCGGTGGTCTGCGCCCGCAGGTCCCGGGCGGTCTGGGCGAACTCGTTCCAGGTGGTCGGTACGGTCAGGCCGAACTGCTCGAACAGGTCGGCCCGGTAGTAGAGCATCATCGGTCCGGCGTCTTGCGGGATGGCGTAGACGGCGTCGGTGCCGAGGGTGACCTGCTGCCAGACGCCCTCGGCGAACGCGCTCTGCGCGTCACCGGCCAGGTCGGCGATGTCGGCGAGCACGTCGTTGCTGACCAGAGTGGGCAGCGACTGGTACTCGACCTGGGCGAGGTCCGGCGGGTTGCCGGCCTGGTTGGCGGTGAGCAGCTTGGTGACGATGTCGCCGCCGCCGGCCTGCTTACTCAATGTAACCTTGATGTCTGGATTGTCCGCGTTCCAGGCGTCAACGACCTGCTCGATCTCGGGAGCCCAGGACCAGAACGTCAACTCGATCGGGCCGTCGTCGCCGGAGTCGGAGCCACAGGCCGCGACCAGGCTGGTAGCAAGGCTGGCGGCGAGCGTCGTGACCATTATCTTCGCGCCGAGGGAGCGTCTCATCTCAACCTCTCATCTCTCACCCGTCATCGGATGGTGATCAGGGGGAAACATCTGTGAGCGCTCACAGTCTTGGTGCCCACTCCATCTGTGTCAAGAGCCACATTTGGACTGCCTTCGCTGCTCCTACATGTGCAATCATGCCGTTACATCGTTGGGAGCGCGTACAGTTTCGGAGCGTCACATGGTGCAGAGACCACCGATCCCCCGGCTGGACCGGCTGGCGTACGGCGGGGACTACAACCCCGAACAGTGGCCGGCCGAGGTCTGGCCGCAGGACGTGGCACTGATGCGGGCGGCCGGGGTCAACCTGGTCAGCGTCGGGATCTTCTCCTGGGCGCTGCTGGAGCCGGCCCCCGGCGAGTTCGACTTCGGCTGGCTGGACGAGGTGCTGGACCTGCTGCACGACGGCGGGATCGCCATCGACCTGGCCACCCCGACCGCCGTACCGCCGGCCTGGCTGCGTCGCGCGCACCCGGACACCCGGCTGGTCGACCGCACCGGCGCGGTGCTCGGCGGCGGCGCCCGGCAGTCGTTCTGCCCAAGCTCACCCGCGTACGCGCAGGCCGCGTCCCGGATCACCGAGGCGGTCGCCGCCCGGTACGCCGCCCACCCGGCGCTGGTGCTGTGGCACGTGCACAACGAGTACGGCGGTGCCAACGCGCTCTGCTACTGCGCCGGTTCCACGCAGGCGTTCCGCGACTGGCTGCGGGAGCGCTACGGCGATGACCTGGCCGCGCTGAACACCGCGTGGGGCACCAGCTTCTGGGGGCAGCGCTACGGCGACTGGGCGCAGATCGAGGCGCCGACCGCCGCGCCGACCGCCGTCAACCCGGCCCAGCAGCTGGACTTCCTGCGGTTCTCCTCCGACGCGCACCTGGCCAACTTCCGCCGCGAGCGCGACATCCTGCGCCGGCACACCCCGGACGTGCCGGTGACCACCAACTTCATGCTGGCCAACTGCAAGACGCTGGACTACTGGCGGTGGGCCGACGAGGTCGACGTGGTCGCCAACGACCACTACCTGCAGGCCGAGCGGGCCGACAACGCCATCGAGCTGGCGATGTGCGCCGATCTGACCCGGTCGGTGGCCGGCGGCCGGCCGTGGCTGCTGATGGAGCACTCCACCTCGGCGGTCAACTGGCAGCCCCGCAACATCGCCAAACGCCCCGGTGAGCTGGCCCGCAACAGCCTCGCCCACCTGGCCCGCGGCGCCGAGTCGGTGCTGTTCTTCCAGTGGCGGGCCGCCCGGTTCGGGGCGGAGAAGTTCCACTCGGCGATGGTGCCGCACGGCGGCACCGGCACCCGGATCTGGCGTGAGGTAGTCGCGCTCGGCACCGAGGTGCTGCCCCGCCTTGACGAGCTGCGCGGCACGACGGTGGTCGCCGACGCGGCGATCCTGTGGGACTGGCAGTCCTGGTGGGCCGTGGAGCTGGAGTGGCGTCCCTCGGTCGACCTGGACTTCCGGGAACGGGTCGAGGCCTGTTACGAGCGGCTGTGGCGCGACCGGCTGACTGTCGACTTCGCCCACCCGGAGGCGGCGTTGGACGGCTATCCCTTGGTGGTGGTGCCGAGCCTGTATTTGACCACCCCGGCGGCGGCGGAGAACCTGCGCCGCTACGTCGCCGGCGGCGGGACTCTGCTGGTGTCGTACTTCTCCGGCATCGTGGACGCCACCGACACCGTCCACCCGGGCGCGTACCCGGGGGCGTTGCGGGAGCTGCTCGGGTTGACCGTGGACGAGTTCCTGCCGCTGCGTGCCGGCGAGACCGTGACCCTGGCGCAGGGCCTGACCGGTGACGTGTGGGCCGAGGCGGTGGAGCTGGCCGGGGCCGAGGCGGTGCTGCGCTACACCGACGGTCCGGCTGCCGGGGGCCCAGCGGTCACCCGGCACTCCTACGGCGCCGGCACCGCCTGGTACGTCTCCACCCGCCTCGACGCCGCCGCGCTCGGCTCGGTCCTGCCCCGGGTGTACGCCGAGGCGGGCATCGCACCGCCGGACGGCGTACCGGACGGGGTGGAACTGGTCCGCCGGACCGGGCCGGCAGCCGACTATCTGATCGCGATCAACCACACCGCCGCCGACGCGGCGGTGCCGATCCCAGCGGCACCGCCGGGCACCGGGGCGGAGCTGATCACCGGCGCGAGCTGCGCCGGGACGGTGACGGTGCCGGCCGGGCAGGTGCGGGTGGTACGCCGGGGCTGACGGCAACCTCTTGACAGGGATCGGCAGTGATGATTCTGTGAGCGCTCCCAGTATTACATCGTTGTGACGGTCTCACATCGGGCGCATTACCACCTAACAGCCGACCAGTGCGGCCGTAAGCGCTCCCAGAGCTTGTCCCTGTCGAGGAGGGCGCAGACATGCGCATCCGCAGAACCCTGGCCGCCGCGGCCGCCCTGGCGACCGCCATAGTGATCCTCACGCCGGCCGCGTCCACCGCCGGCCGCCCCGCACCGGAGCTCGTCAACGCCGGCTTCGAGGACACCACCGACCTGGCCGCCCCGGTCGGCTGGACCGAGACCGGCGACCGCGACGCCTCCTACGTGGAGGCGGGCGGACGCACCGGCGACCAGCGGCTCAGCCACTGGGCCGAGACCGACTACCGGGTACGGACCCAGCAACGGTTGACCGGGCTGGCCGGAGGCACCTACACGTTGCGGGTGGCGGTGCGCTCCAGCGGCGGTCAACGCTCGGCGTACCTCGAACTGGCCGGCTGCGGTCGCGGCCCGGCGCAGCGGGTCGACCTGCCGCGCACCGGCGACGAGTGGTGGGTGGAGCTGGCACTCAGCGTCCGGGTCACCGCCGGCCGATGCACCGTCAGCGTCGTCTCCGACGCCGCCGCCGGGCAGTGGGCCAACGTCGACGATGTCAGCTTCACCCGCTCCGACGGCCGCGAAGGACTGCCGGTGGCGATCGGCGGCGCCGACGTGTCGCACCTGACCAAGAACGAGGCGTACGGTGCCGTCTACCGCGACGCCCGGGGCCGCCCGCGTGACGCGCTGCGGATCCTGGCCGACAACGGCGTCAACTACGCCCGACTGAAGGTGTGGGTCGACCCGGCCGACGGGTTCAGCGACAAAGCGGACGTGCTCGCCAAGGCGAGACGCGCCAGGGCGCAGGGCATGAAACTGATGATCGACTTCCACTACTCCGACACCTGGGCCGACCCGGGCAAGCAGTACAAGCCGGCCGCCTGGGAAGGGCTGGACTTCGACGAGCTGCGCCAGGCCGTCTACGACCACACCTACGACGTGGTCGCCGCGCTGCGCCGCCAGGGCACCCCGCCCGAGCTGGTCCAGGTCGGCAACGAGATCAACGGCGGAATGCTCTGGCCGGACGGCCGCTGGGACAACTGGGACGGCCTCGCCGCCCTGCTCACCGCCGGTTCCACCGCCGTCACCGACGCCTCGCCACGCAGCAAGGTGGCGCTGCACCTGGCCGAGGGCGGCAACAACGGCGGGCACCGCTGGTGGTTCGACAACGCCGTCGCATACGGCGTGCCGTTCGACGTCATCGCCGTGTCGCACTACATCTACTGGCACGGGCCGCTGGGCTACCTGCAGGCCAACCTGTTCGACCTGACCGCCCGCTACGGCAAGCCGGTGCTGGTGGCCGAGACCGCGTACGGGTTCACTCTGGACGAACACGACCACGAACCGAACATCTTCACCGCCGCGTTGGCCGCCGAGGGCGGCTACCCGGCGACACCGCAGGGCCAGGCCGAGGCGTTGCGCGACATCGTCAACGTGGTCGCCGCCGTACCGGGCGGGCAGGGGCTGGGCGTCATCTACTGGGAGCCGACCTGGACCGCCGTCGACGGCGCCGGCTGGGACCCGGCCGACCCGACCTCCGGCGACGGCTGGGAGAACCAGGCACTGTTCGACTACTCCGGCAAGGCGCTACCCGGGCTACGGGTCTTCGCCGACACCGTGGCGCACGACAAGGGAGGCAAGCGATGACCATCCGTACCCGTGGAATTTTCGGACGCGCGGCGCTCGCGCTGGTCACGGTGGCCGCGACCGGCGCGGCCGCGTTCGGTGTCGGCCTGGCCGGCGGTACGCACGGAGCCGCGCACGCCGCCACGACGCTGACCAACGGCGGATTCGAGGCGGGCGGTAGCACCCAGACCCCGTCCGGCTGGGGCGAGTACTCGTGGTCCGGGCACACCAGCGCCAGCTACACCGAGTGGGGCGGACGCTCCGGCAACTACCGGCTGGCGCACTGGGCGTCGGGTGCCTACCAGGTGGAGACGTACCAGTACCTGTCCGGGCTGGCCAACGGCAGTTACACCGCGCGGGCCTGGGTGCGCTCCGGCGGCGGGCAGTACGAGGCGTTCATGGCGCTGCGCAACTGCGGCGGCACCGAGGCCCGGGTGGCGATCCCGACCACCGGCAACTGGACGCAGATCTCGGTCTCCACGACGGTGACCAACGGGCAGTGCACGGTCAGTTTCGTCTCCAACGCCCGTGCCGGGAACTGGATCAACGTGGACGATGTGGAGTTCACCGGCGGGTCGACCGGCGATCCGGGCGTACCCGGCGGTTTCATGGTCGGCGCCGACTTCTCGACGCTGGCCAAGAACGAGGACCGGGGCGCGGTCTACCGCGACGCCGCCGGCAACCAGCGGGACGCGGTGCAGTTGCTGCGCTCGGCCGGCGTCAACTACGCCCGGTTGAAGGTGTGGGTGGACCCGACCGACGGCTACAACAACAAGGCCCGGGTGCTGACCATGGCCGCCCGGGCGAAGGCGCAGGGGATGCGGCTACTGGTCGACTTCCACTACTCCGACACCTGGGCCGACCCGGGCAAGCAGTACAAGCCGCAGGCCTGGGAGAACTACAGCGTCAACCAGCTGCGCGACGCGGTCTACAGCCACACCTACGACGTGTTGAGCGCATTGAAGGCGCAGGGCACCACCGCTGACATGGTGCAGGTCGGCAACGAGATCAACGACGGCATGCTGTGGCCGGAGGGGCGCAGCAACAACTGGGCCAACCTGGCGACGTTCCTGACCGCCGGGGCGCAGGCGGTCAAGGCGGTGGACGGCTCCACACAGGTGATGCTGCACCTGGCCGAGGGCGGCAACAACAGCCAGCACCGCTGGTGGTTCGACCAGGCCACCTCGCGCGGGGTGCCGTTCGACGTGATCGGGGTGTCGCACTACCTGTACTGGCACGGCTCGATCACCAGCCTGCGCACCAACCTCAACGACCTGGCGTCGCGCTACCAGCGGCCGGTCGTGGTGGTGGAGACCGCGTACGGGTTCACCACCGCGCAGAATGATCACGAGCCGAACATCTTCAACTCCTCGCTGGCCTCGGCCGGCGGCTACCCGGCGACCCCGCAGGGCCAGGCCGACGCGCTGCGCGCGGTCTTCGACGCGGTCAAGGCGGTGCCGAACGGGCGCGGCCTCGGCGTCTTCTACTGGGAGCCGACCTGGACGGCGGTATCCGGTGCCGGCTGGGATCCGGACGACCCGTCGTCAGGCAACGGCTGGGAGAACCAGGCGGTGTTCGACTACTCCGGTCGGGCGTTGCCGGCGCTGGCCGTCTTCGGCCAGGTCTAGCCGGGTCAGCCGGTTCAGCCGGGCCCAACCGTCGCGATCTAGAAGGATCGTGGTCGATATACCGGCCAGATCCTTCTAGATCGCTGCTGGATCCGCCGGGACACCACCACCGCCCCGCCGGTCTACGGAGCCGCCCGGCCCACCCGGCCAGCGCGACGGTCCGGCCAGCGGATGCGCAAGGCGATCCGTCGTTCTAGTTTCGAGTAATGAGCCACTCACGAGGAGTGCGACGCGCCGCCATCGGTCTGCTGGCCACGGCGTCCATCCTGATCGGAGCGGGATGCACTGGTGGTACGGACGAACGACTGGTCGTCTTCGAGGAGCAGATCGTCCCGATCGTCATCGAAGCCGGCAAGGCGGGCGCGAAAGCGTTGCCACCACCGTACGGCCAGGTGGTGCTGGTCGGAATCTTCGCCACCGAGCAACTGCTCGAGGAGCACGCTAAGGACCAGGATGTGACGTACCTGCTGATCGAGCAGGTCATCGACGGCGAGCAACAGATCAGCGTCTTCCAGATCGACACCAACCGCAAGCTCAAGGTGGCGATGAACGGCAGCTTCATCCAGGAGATCGAGCGTAACCAGATCAGGATCACGGTAGATCCGCAGGTCGAGAGCACGATCGTGGTGACCGACGCGCTCACCGACGACGTTGTCGAGGTGGAGGGCGAGTTCCGGGTCTACGGCAACGACCTGATCACCTATGGTGACAACACCAAGGCCCACTACGACCTCGACTCTGGACAGCACGGTGACCCGGACACCGATCCGGCGTACGCGGAAGTCGTCGACATCAGCATGCCGGACGTCATCGGCCTCGGCGCCCACTTGCGCAACGGCGCGCGGATCGCCGACTGGCAGTCGGGCACCCCGAGCTTCGCCGAATGCTCGTCGCTGCCCGGGGACCGTTGGAAGGACCGGATTCGCGCCAGCGGCGGCAACTTCTGGAAACTACGACCGACGTTCTGCATCCGCACCAGCGACGGCCGGTACGGCGTACTCAGCATCAAGATCGACCAGTCGATGCGTTACGTGCTGTGGAAGACCCCGGGATCCGACGTCGAGGAGTGATCACCGATGCAGGTCCGGGCCGCTGACGATGGTCCGCCCATGGCACACCTCATAGTCCTCACCGGCCCGATCGCGGCCGGCAAGAACACGGTCGCGGAGCTGCTCGCGTTCCACACTCCAGACGAGCGGGCCGCGCTCACCCGGATGCTTCCGGACGGCGCGGCCGCTCTGTGGGTGGTCATCGACGCCCCGGTCTCGGTGACATACGCGCGGACGCAGGCCGACCCGACGCGTGGGCTGTCCCGTGAGCCGGGGTTCCACCACCGGGCGCATCAGCGGTTCCGTGAGCACCTACCGACTATCCCCGCCGACCGGATGTTCGACTCGGACCGGCTGGACGCGAGCCGGATCGCGACCGCGATCGCCGAGTCGCTGCCCGCCCGGTGAGTCACCACCCGTGGCGGGCGGGCAGCGAATGTCGGCTCAGCAGCCCCAGCGCTCCTGCGCGCGGATCAGGATCGGCATGGTCTGGGTGCTCGACCCGTCGGTCACCGTCATCACGGCCGGATAGTCGCCGTAGTCCAGTGGCGGCAGGTCCACGCTGACCCAGGCGGTGCCGATGTACCGGTCGCCGTTGTCCCTCGGCGCGATCGGCGGGTGCGGCAGGCTGGTGACGGTGCCCTCGGGCAGGCCCTGCACGTCGACCTGCAGCGGCGTGGACCAGCTGCCGGCGATGAAGCCGACGAAGTACGTCCAGTACGGAGCGTTGGCCGGAATGCAGGCCTTCTGCTGGTAGTCCGACAGGTCCCAGGTCGCCGCCGCGCCGGCGGTGACGGACCCCGACGCGGCGGTGTCGGCGGGTGCTGCGGCCGCCGGGCTGGCGGTCACCATCAGCGCCAGCCCGGTCGCCACGGCGAGCATCAGTCGGACGGTACGGGACATCGATCTCACGACGAGCCTTCCTCTGATCCTCTACTTTGGGCAGCCTCCGACCCCAGCACCCGCTGTCTCGCCCAGGGCGCCGCCCCTTGTAAACGGAGTATTACCACCACGTTGATCGATCGCCAGGAATCCCTCGGGGATCACCCACCTGTCCGTCGGAAACGCCCGGCTCCGTCGCCGTGGGGTCCACCCACCACGGGAGGCAGGACGCGGCAGGGCGGGCCGACGGCAGGCGGTCAGTCGCTGGTCACCAGATCCGCACCTCGTACACCCGGACCCGGGTCCCGGCGAAGTCGGTGCCCCACCACTTGTCCAGCGTCTTGCTGTAGTACCGGCCACCTCGCTCGTAGTTGACGGTCGCCTTGTTGTTGCCGGTGTCGAACCGGTAGACACCGCCGATGTTCACTGCCATCGCTCCGGAGTTGGCGAAGCACCGAGCGGTGCCGACGCCGCCACCGAGATCGATGTGCAGAGTCAGGAAGTCGGTCCGGTTTCCGCAGCCGACCTGGTTGATGGCCATGGCTGGGTTCGGCGGCAGACCGAAGGTCAGGGCGGCGACCGCCAGCAGCCCGACGGCGATCCTCGTGAGGCGCATCCTCATCCGGCACGGTGCCCGCCAGCGTCCGCCCATGATCACGCCGGCCGAGTTACCCGTCGGCCTGGCTGAGCGTTTACCTACCTGTCGCCTGCCTCGTGGACCAGGAACAGGAGCGCCAGTGGAACTACGACAATCACGCCCGAGCCGACAGCTGGCTCAGGTGCTCGTGGTCATGCTCGCCCTGCTGTGTGTGGTGCTCGCCGGCCGGGGAGCCTACGACGCCGGTGTCACTGGTGTCGGATACGCCCGGTCACCGGGTCAACTGGCGTCGGACCGACGTCTGCACCACGACTTCGAGAAGATCCGCCGCGAGTTCGTCGCGACCGTGCCGCCGGGCAGTCGGGTGCTCATCGATCCGCCGCTCGAGCATCTCTGGCTGCAGCGTTTCAGTGAGTTCACCGCGCTGGCCGGCGGCACCGTGGTCACCAACCGCCGGGACGCCGACTACCGGGCCAGCCTCGTCCACCGGGACACCACGGTGGGACGCCGGTTCGACGTCGAGCTGACGGTGCTCCAGCCGACGGTGCCACAGCCGACGGTGCTCGACTGATGTCCGTCGTTCACCTGCTGACGGTCGCGCTCATCGTGGCAGCCGGACTGCCGCTGGCGTTCGTGATCGTCCGGTCCGTTCCTGTCGCCCTGCTGCTCGCTCCGCTCGCCACGGCGCTGGTCAGCACGGTCGCGGTGGTACTGATGCTGGTCTTCGGCGCCAGCTTCCGCATCTGGCTGGCGGTAGCCTTCATGATCACCTGGGCGGTCTGCGGCTGGTGGCTACGCCGGCCCTGGTGGCTGCGCCGGAAACAGCCGGCTCCGCCCGCCGTACCATGGCCGGCCGGCGCACCGTGGCTGGCCTTCGGCATCACGGCCGGCGTTCTCGCCGTACCGTTCCTTCTCGTCCTGCATCCGCCGACAAGTTGGGACGCGCACTCGATCTGGTGGCTGCACGCCGGGTACTTCACCTACGACGGCGAGATCGCCCGAGCGGCGATGGCCAGCCCCGGCTTCGCCTTCTCGCACACCGACTACCCGCCACTGGCCTCGGCCCCGGTCGCCGCAGCCTGGACCCTGTTCGGCCAGGGCTACCGGACCGCGCAGTTGGTGTCGGCCGTGACCACGTTCTCGGCGGTCGCCGCCACCGTCGTGGCGGTCGCGACCGCCTTCGCCCGGAGCCGGCCCTGGCTCGCCTGGGCCGCCGGGGTCGCGGTCGGACTGGCGACCTGGGCGACCGGAGCGGAGTACGTGGCCGCCGGCTACGCCGACGCCCTGTGGTCGGCGTGTCTGGTCGGTGCCGCTGCGGCTCTGCTACTCGGCCGCGATCCGTTCGACCGTCCCGCTCTCGGGCTGGTGCTGCTGACCGCCGCCGTCCTCAGCAAGAACGAAGGGCTGGTGGCCGGCGGCATCCTCGCCGCCCTGGTGACGGTCCGGGAACGCCGTGACCTCGGCCGGGCGTGGCTGGTCTGGCTGCCGGTCGGGTCGGGCCTGGCCTGGGTCGGGCTGTCCCGCCTGGTGGGTTCGACATCGGACATCGAGCAGGCCGAGCCGCTGGTCAGCCTGTTCGGCGACACCGCCCGCCTGACCAGCCGCCTGCCCCCCACCCTCGACGCGCTGTGGGAAACGGTCGGTCCGCTGGTGGCCGTGGCCGCCTGCTGTTCGCTGGCCGGGGCCCTGCTGGTCCGTCGGCGACGTGCCGCACTCGGAACCGGGTCGGACCTTTGGATCTGGCTGCTCAGCTGCGGGTACACGACGACGCTGGTGGCCACCTACGTGACCGGGCCGTCGGACGTCGACTGGTGGCTGGGCGCGTCGGCGGACCGGGTCACCGTCCCGATCGCCATGCTCGCCTGTCTGAGCGCCGTGTCGTGGCTGCTGGCCGCCGTGAGCGACCGCGACGGGCCGGCCGGTACGCCGGAGCGGTCGGGAGAGTCCTCGGCCGGTGACCACCCGCCTGCGGCTGCGGCCTACCAGGCGGCCGGTGCATAGTCCTTCAGGAAGCAGCCGAACAGGTCCTCGCCCTGCTCGCCACGGACGATCGGGTCGTACACCCGGGCCGCGCCGTCGACCAGGTCCAGCGGTGCGTGGAAGCCCTCGTCGGCCAGCCGCATCTTCGTCGGGTGCGGCCGTTCGTCGGTGATCCAGCCGGTGTCGACGGCGGTCATCAGGATGCCATCGGTCAGCATCTCCCGCGCGCTGGTGCGGGTCAGCATGTTCAGCGCGGCCTTGGCCATGTTGGTGTGCGGGTGACCGGGCCCTTTGTAACCACGGCTGAACACCCCTTCCATCGCCGACACGTTCACCACGTACTTGCGCCGGGCCGGCGCGGCGGCCATCGCCGGCCGGAGCCGGCTGATCAGGATGAACGGGGCGACGGAGTTGCACAGCTGCACCTCCAGCAGCTCCACCGCGTCGACCTCGTGCACCCGCTGCACCCAGCTGTTCACCGGGTCAAGGTCCGGCACCAACCCACCGGCGTCGATCGCGGTGGCCAGGGCGATCCGGTCCGGAGTGGCCGAGCCACTGGTCAACGCCAACGCGGTAAGCGCCTGCGGGGTGATCGCCGACGACTGCGACGGTCCGGCGATCGCCGTCGCGGCGGTGCCCCGGCCACCGACCGAGGCGAAGCTGACGATCTCCGGCAGCGGCCCGTCGGGCAGCGGCGCCGACTCCGCGGCGACCAGCTGGGCGTACGCGCCGGGGCTGCGCCGGACGGTCTGCGCCGCGTTGTTGATCAGGATGTCCAGCGGACCCTGCGCGGCCACCGAGTCGGCGACCGCGATCACCTGGGCCGGGTCGCGCAGGTCGACGCCGACGATCCGCAGCCGGTGCAGCCACTGGTCGCTGTCGTCCATCGCGGCGAACCGGCGGGCGGCGTCCTGCGGAAACCGGGTGGTGATCGTGGTGTGCGCGCCGTCGCGCAGCAGCCGCAGCGCGATGTACATACCGATCTTGGCCCGGCCGCCGGTGAGCAGCGCCCGCCGACCGGTCAGGTCGGTACGGGCGTCGCGGCGCTCGTGGTTGAGCTTGGCGCACGGCGGGCACAGCTGGTGGTAGAACGCGTCCACCTCGCGGTAGCGCTCCTTGCAGATGTAACAGGCGCGGGGCTGGCGCAGGATGCCGGCGGTGGCGCCGACGGTCGACGACACCAGTGGGATGCCTCTGGTCTCGTCGTCGATGCGCCCGGGTGCCCCGGTGGCGGTGGCTGCGGTGACGGCCCGGTCCGCGGTGAGGACGGCGTCGCGCCGCTCGGCCCGCCGCTGCCGCTTCACCGACTTGTACAGCTTCGCGGTGGCCCGCTGCACCCGCACCACGTCCGGGTGGTCGGACGGCAGCGCAGACAGCGCCTTGATGACGTCGAGGCAGACCGCCAACTGCGCGGGATCGACCCCGGCCGGGGCCAGATCAGGATCCGGTTGTACGTCGTCCACCGTCATGCCCGTACCCGTCTCGTCCATACCCGTGCCGTCTCGTCCATCTCGCCGCACCGATGCGATCTGGAACTCTACGCACCGCCCGGCCCGCCCCGCCAAGGTGACCGGGCGGTGAGCGGGCGGTGAGCGGGTGCGGGCCGGTCGACCGCACGACCCCCTTGGCTAGGCGGCTCGCAGTTCAGCGGGCAGCAGCGATTCCGGAACGGCCTGGTAGGTCACGGCGCGAACGAACCGGGAGATCGCCGCGACGCCGACGGAGGTGTCACGCGGGCAGGTGGATGCCGGCCAGGGGCCGCCGTGCTGCATGGCCGCCGAGACCGCCACCCCGGTCGGGTAGCCGTTCCAGATGACCCGGCCGGCGACGGCGGTGGCCAGGTCGAGCAGCGCCGGGCCGTCGGGGTCGTCGGCCTCGCCGTGGATGGTCACGGCCAGGCTGCCGCCGAGGTGGTTCAACAACGCCTCGACCTCGGCGGTGGTGTCGTAGTCGAGCACGACGCCGGCCGGTCCGAAGACCTCGTCGAGGACGTCCGGTGCCGTCAACGCGGCGGCCACGCTGGTCCGTACGACGACCGGCTGCACGCGCAGGCCCGGCGAGGTATCGGCGGTCGACCGGGCCACGACGGTGCGGCCGGCACTGAGCCGCTCGACACCGGCGCGAAAACGTCCGTGGATCGGCTCGTTGAGCAGCACTGCCGCAGGCGCGTCGGCCACCGCCGAGGCGACAGCCGAGACGACGGGTCCGGCGTTGTCGGACGGCACCAGGAGCAGCCCGGGTTTGGTGCAGAACTGGCCGCCGCCCAGGGTCAGCGAGGCGACCCAGTCCGTGCCGATGGCCGGGCCCCGCTCCCGGGCGGCGGCGGCGCTGACGATCAGGGGGTTCAGACTGCCCAGCTCACCGTAGAACGGGATGGGGTCGGGTCGGGCGCAGGCGAGGTCGAACAGGGCTCGGCCGCCGGACAGCGATCCGGTGAACGCAACCGCGGCGATCGCCGGGTGCTTGACGAGCTGGACGCCGGTGGCCAGGCCGGAAACGACGGCGAAGGTGCCGGCGGGTGCCCCGGCTTGGTCGAGTGCCGCGCCGAGGACGGCGGCGACGGACTGGGACAGGCCGGGATGGGACGGGTGCGCCTTGACGACCACCGGGCAGCCGGCTGCCAGGGCGGAGGCGGTGTCGCCGCCGGGGACGCTGAAGGCGAAGGGGAAGTTGCTCGCCGCGAAGACGGCGACCGGGCCGATCGGCACGACGGTGCGACGCAGGTCAGGCAGGGGTCCCATCGGGCTGTCGACCGGAGGGCTGATCGTGGTGTCGAGGTGGCGGCCGGTGGCGACGGCGTCGGCGAGGAAGCGCAGCTGGAAGATCGTCCGGGTCAGCTCGCCGTTGAGCCGGGGTGCGCCCAGCGCGGTCTCGGCGTCGGCGAGGTCGACGAGTTCGACCCGGTGCTCGTCGAGCGCGGCGGCGGCGGCCTGCAGCCACGCCGCACGCCGGGACGGGTCGGTGCGTCGCAGGACCGGGGCCGCCGCGGCGGCCGCCGCGCAGACGGCGTCCAGTTCGTCGCTGGTGGTCTCGGGCCATGGTTGCCCGAACGGCTGGGCGGTGCGGGGATCGATCGAATACACGGGGTGTCTCCTCACCGGGGTGGCTCGTAGCCGAGGCTTCTGGAGTATTCGCTGGCGGCGCTGGTCACCAGCGACGTCCAGTAGTCGTTGGGATGCGCCGACCACCGGTTCTCGGGCACCGAGACGCTGATCGCCGCGACGGCGCGCCCGAGATGGTCGCGTACCACGGCCGCCGCGCAGCACACGCCGACGTTGGACTCGCATTCCTCGATGGCGTACCCGCGTTCACGGACAAGTTCCATCTCCCGCAGGAGCTGGGCGGGGGTGGCGATCGTCTTCTCGGTGAGCCGGGTGAGCGCGCCAGGAGGGAACCTGCTGCGCAGTTCGTCGGCGGTCAACTGGGCGAGCAGCGCCTTGCCGACGGCGGTCGCGTACGCGGGCAGCCGGGAGCCGACGTGGGAGACCATGCGGACCTTCTGCCGGCTCTCGGTTCGGGCGATGTAGACGACGTCGGTGCCGTCGAGGACCGCCACGTGGGAGGTCTCGGCGGACTGTTCGGACAGCGCGCGCGAGGCGGCCCGGCCCAAATCGACGTAGTCGAGGTGGTTGGCGAACGCGCTGCCCAGTTGGAAGGTCCGCACGCCCAGCGAGAAGCGGGCCGGTTCGCGTTCCGACTTCGCGAGGTAGCCGCGGGCCACGAGTGTGGTGACGAGTTCGAAGGTGGTGGTGCGGGGCAGATCGAGTGCTTCTGTCAGCTCCCGCAGCGTCAGCGGCTCCTCGCTGCGCATCACGAGTTCAAGGATGTCCAGGGCCCGCATGACGGCGGGGTTCAGCCGTGCCATAGCCGTACTTCGCTGCCTCTCTGCCGCTTGGGAACGCCGCCGCCGGAAAGCCCGAAACACCTGGTTGACGTGGTGTTAATCGCCTGCTTACGCTACCGGCGTTCGAGATACAGACTAGCTGTTCGATATTTAGAACTCAACCCGCGCCAGTGGGCCACCTGAGCAAACCCGTACAGATCGGAAAGGTCAAGATGCCGACGAGTGAGCCGACCCCGGAGTCACCAGCAGTCCGCGCATTCGCCGACGGCGGCCTGTTCCGGATCGAAATCCCCTCGGTGGAGGGGCCAGACGCGCTCGACGTCGTCCTCGACGAAGCGACCCGGCTCAACGTGCCGATCCACCGCGTCAGCCAGGGCAGCGGCGTGGCCATGCTGAGCGACGCCGAGATCCGCACAATGCTCGACCGCACCCGCGCCGCCCACATCGAGCTCTGCCTGTTCCTCGGACCACGCGGCACCTGGGACATCGGAGCCGGGACCCGCACGGCCGCCGGCGGCGCTGGCCCCCGGGTACGCGGCGGCGCTCAACTGCGGTACAGCATCCAGGACGCCACCCGCGCCACCGACCTCGGCGTCCGCTGCCTGCTGATCGCCGACGAAGGCGTGCTGTGGGAGCTGCACAAGCGGCGTACCGCCGGCGACCTGCCGGCCGACCTGAAGCTGAAACTGTCCGCGCTCGCCGGGCCCGCGAACCCCGCCGCGTTCTCCGTCATCGAGATGCTCGGCGCCGACTCGATCAACGTCCCCGGCGATCTGACGATCACCGACCTCGCCGCGCTGCGCGCGGTGAGCGCCACCCCGATCGACATCTACATCGAGTCGCCGGACGCCCTCGGCGGCTTCGTCCGCCAACACGAGGCACCGGACTTCATCGACCACGTCGCGCCCGTCTACCTGAAGTTCGGCCTGCGCAACGCCCCCGACCTGTACCCCAGCGGCGAACACATCAGAGCGCTGAGCCTGTCCTCGGCCCGGGAACGGGTACGGCGCGCCGCGCTGCTGTTGGAACACCTGCAACGCATCGACTACCTCAGGCACATGTCGCCGGTCGGCGGCTCCCTCACCGCCGCCCTACGCCGATTCGTCGAGCCCGCGTCATGAGCGGCGACGTGCTGGGGTTCGAGGTCCGCGACCATGTCGCGTACCTGACCCTGAACCGACCCGGCCGACGCAACGCGCTCGACACGACGCTGATCGCCGCGCTGCTCGACGCCTTCGACACGGTCTGCGACGACGATGACATCTGGACGATGGTGCTCACCGGCGCCGGCGACAAGGCGTTCTGCGCCGGCGGCGATCTCAAGGAGTTCGACGAGATGGCCGCCGCCGGACGGCAGATACCGGTCCCGATGCGCGGGGCGCACCGCAACGTCTACGAGGCGCTGCTGGAGGTGCCCAAGCCGACCGTGGCCGTCCTGAACGGGGCCGCGGTGGCCGGCGGTTTCGAGCTGGCGCTCGCCTGCGACGTACGGATCGCCGCCGAGCATGTTGTCGTCGGCATGCCGGAGGCCAAGATCGGCATGGGGGCGAACTTCGCGACCGTCGTGCTGCCGCGCATGATCCCCCGGGCGATCGCCTTCGAGCTGCTCTACACCGGACGGTACATCGACGCCGCCAGGGCGCTCGAACTCGGCCTGGTCAACCGGGTCGTGGCGGCCGAACACCTCGTCACCGAGGCGGAGAGCTTCGTCCGGGAGATCGTCGGCAACGCGCCGCTCACCCTGCGCCGCTACAAGGAGATGTTCACCAAGGGCTGGGAACTACCGGTCGCCGCCGCCCTGCGCCTGAACGTCGGACCCAACCCGTACACCTCCGCCGACCGCGCCGAAGGTATCCGCGCGTTCCTGGAAAAGCGCCCCCCGATCTGGCACGGACGTTGACCACCCACCCATCTCGACCCTGATGAGGACAGTCATGGACTTTCTGCTCACCGACGAGCAGGTCGGCATCCGCGAGTCTGTTGCGGCCCTCTGTGCCGACTTTCCGCAGGCGTACTGGACCGAGAAGGACCGGGCGCTGGAGTATCCCCAGGAGTTCGTCGACGCGCTCGCCGCGGCGGGCTGGCTGGCGATCCTCGTGCCCGAGGAGTACGGCGGCGGCGGCGGTTCGGTCACCGACGCGGCGATCGTGTTGGAGGCGATCAACCGCTCCGGCGGCACCGGCGTGCCCGCACACGCGCAGATGTACACCATGGGAACCGTCCTGCGACACGGCAGCGAAGAGCAGAAACAACGAATCCTGCCGGAGATCGCGGCGAACAAGCTGCGGTTGCAGGCGTTCGGGATCACCGAGCCCGACGCCGGATCCGACACCACCCGCATCCGCACCTTCGCCCGCCGTGACGGCGACGAGTACGTGGTCAACGGCACCAAGGTCTGGACCTCCCGCTTCCAGCACTCCGACTACCTGCTGCTGCTGGTCCGCACGACCCCCTACGAGCAGGTCGAGAAGAAGACCGACGGGCTCACCGTGCTCCTGGTCGACCTGCGCGCCGCCGGTGACTCGATCGTCGCCAACCCGATCCGCACGATGACCGCGCACGAGACCAACGAACTGACCATCACCGACCTGCGGGTCCCGGTCGCCAACCGCATCGGCGAGGAGGGTCGCGGCTTCCGCTACCTGTTGTCGGGGCTCAACGTCGAGCGGATCCTCGTCGCCTCCGAGGTGATCGGCGACGGTTTCTGGTTCATCGACCGGGCCACCCGTTACGCCACGGAACGCGTCGTCTTCGGCCGGCCCATCGGGCAGAACCAGGGCGTGCAGTTCCCGCTCGCCCAGGCGTACGCCAACCTGGAGGCGGCCAGCCTGATGCGGTTCAAGGCGGCGGCGATGTTCGACGCCGGGCTCAACCCGGGCTTCGAGGCGAACGCGGCCAAGCTGCTCGGTTCGAAAGCGAACTGGGAGGCCGCCAACGCCGCCATGGACACCTTCGGCGGTTACGGCCTCGCCGAGGAGTACGGCCTGGAACGCAAGTTCCGCGAGGCCCGGCTGCCAGTCGTCGCCCCGGTCAACAACAACCTGGTGCTGGCCTACATCGGCCACCAGGTCCTCGGCATGCCGAAGTCGTACTGACATGGCCCGGCGAATCCACGCGCTCGCGAGCGGCGTACTGCGCGACTTTCCGACCGCCGCGCTGACCTACCAACGCGGTTGGGGCCAGGTCCAGGACGTCCCGCAGATCATGTTCGTCGTCACCGGTGGCCCGCATCCCGTCGTCGTCGACACCGGCACCCCGGAACCCGACCACGTCCGACGCCACCACGGGTACGACTTCGAACGCCCCGACGACGAACACCCGGTCGCGGCGCTCGCCCGGCTGGGCATCGACCCGCTCGACGTCCGTACCGTGATCAACACGCATCTGCACTGGGACCACTGCGGCAACAACGCGCTGTTCACCAACGCCCGCATCGTGGTGCAGGCGGCCGAACTCGCCTACGCCCGCGATCCGCTGGAACCGACCCGGGCGGCGTTCGAGAACACCGACCTGGTCGAACCGCCGTGGCTGCCGGTCGAGCACCTGTTCGACGTCGTCGACGGCGACGTCGAGATCGAGCCGGGAATCCGCGTGGTCCACCTGCCCGGCCACACCCCCGGCTCGCAAGGGGTCCTGGTCGACACCGCCGCCGGCCGGTTCCTCATCGCCGGCGACTGCGTGAACCTCTACCGCAACTGGGAGGGCGACGCGACGCTGCGCCACATCGTCAACGGGTCACTGATGAATCTGCGGGAGCACCTGGAGAGCTACGCCAAGATCGAAGATCTCGGCGCCGAGGTGATCCCGTCGCACGACCCGCTGGTCCTCACCCGGGGGGTGTTCGGCTGATGCGGGGTTCACTGGCCGGGCTGCGGGTCGTCGACGTGACGACCAGTGTCGCGGGGCCGTTCGCCACGATGGTGCTGGGTGACCTCGGCGCCGACGTGATCAAGGTGGAACGGCCGGGTCTGGGTGACGACACACGGCACTGGGGACCGCCCACCTGGGACGGACAGAGCTGCCACTTCAACGCGCTGAACCGCAACAAGCGCAGCGTGACGATCGACATCGGCACCGACGCTGGCGCGGATACCGTCCGCGAACTTGCCGCCACCGCCGACGTGTTCGTGGAGAATCTGCGACCGGGTTCACTTGATCGCAAAGGACTCGGCTACGACCGGCTCAGCGTGGTCAACCCCCGGCTGGTCTACTGCAGCATCACCGGGTACGGACCGGTCGGCCCGTTGCGGGACAAACCCGCGTACGACCCGCTGATGCAGGCCTTCTCCGGCCTGATGAGCATGGTCGGCGCCCCCGGCAGCGCACCCGCCCGGGTACCCGTGTCGATCCTCGACCAGGGCGCGGGCATGTGGGCCGTCATCGGCATCCTCGACGCCCTGCGCAGCCGCGAGCAGACCGGCACCGGCACGCACGTCCAGACCAGCCTGCTCGGCACGGCGCTGATGTGGCAGCCCGTCCAGATCGCCAACTATCTGGCCGCGGACGAACTGCCGCAACGACTCGGCTCCGGCACGATCGGGATCTACCCGTACGGCGCGTTCCCGACCCGCGACCGCGACATCGTCATCGCGGCAGGAAACCAACGCCAGTGGACCGCCCTGTGCGCGACGCTGGACAGCCCCGAGCTTGCCGACGACGAACGCTTCACGACGAACGCGGCCCGGGTCAGCCACCGCTCGGCCCTGTACGACCTGCTCTGTCGACACCTGGCCACCGACGGCAGCGCCCACTGGTTGGCGCGGCTGGAGGCCGCCGAGGTGCCGTGTGCCCCGATCAACACCCTCGACGCCGTCGTCGCCCACGAACAGGTCCGCGCCATCGGTGCCATTGCGCAGATCGCCCATCCGCACATCGACGGCTACCGCGCGGTCGTCACCCCGCTGTCCGACGAGTCCGGGCCGCTGTCGCACCTACGGGCCGCGCCCGACCTCGGTGCGCACAACGACGAGGTCCTCCAGCCAGGTCACCGCGACGGTGCCGGATGACGGGCCCGCACGCGTTCGAGGCGCCGGCACCGGACCGGCCACGGGTGATCCTGCTCGAAGAGGGGATGCGCGAGGGGTTGCAGATCGAGGCGAGCACGATCCCGGTCGCCGACAAGATCCGGCTCCTCGACGCGCTGTCAGCGACCGGGTTGCGCAACATCGTCGTGGGCAGCTTCGTCAGTCCCAAATGGACTCCGCAGATGGCGGAGATCGACGAGATCGTCCGCGGCTTCACCCCGGTCGACGGGGTCGCCTACACGGCGCTCGCGCTCAACGAGCGGGGGGTCGCCCGGCGCGCCGCGTACGTGCCGGACCGGCTCACGCTGATGGAGACCCGACCCGCCACCCGAGCACACCTGTGCGACGTGTTCGCCCAACGCAACACCAACCGTACGCAGGAGCAGGAGATCGCCGGCTGGGCGGACACCATCGCCGCAGCGGTCGCCGTCGGCCACGACGAGGCCGAGATCGGCGTCGGGGCGGCCTGGGGGTCGAACTGGGTCGGTGCCTTCAGCCATGACCAGCGGATGGAACTGCTGCAACGGCAGCACGACCGGTGGACCGAGGCCGGCATCGAGGTGGTGAAGGTGTTCCTGGCCGACCCGATGGGGTGGAACCTGCCCTGGCAGGTGCAGGAGGACCTGACCGAGATCCGCCATCGCTGGCCGCGGGTGCGGGAATTCCACCTCCATCTGCACGACACCCGGGCAATGGCCGGGATTTCCCTGTACACGGCGCTGAGCTGTCTCGACGAGACCTACACGGTCACCGCCGACACCAGCATCGGGGGCATGGCCGGCTGTCCGTACTGCGGCAACGGGCGCGCGGCAACGCTGTTTCCCACCGAGGACTTCGTGGTCATGCTGGACGCGCTCGGCTACCGCACCGGGGTGGACGTCGACCTGCTCATCGAGACGGTCGTCCTCGCCGAGCAGGTGGTCGGCCACCCGCTTCACGGGCATGTGTCCAAAGCCGGCCCCCGGGTCAGCGGGGAACGGCTCTACCCGATGGACCTGCCGCTCATCGAGACCTTGGAACAGGCCCAGCACTTCCGGCTCGGTGAGCAGACCTACCGCGGGGCCAACTCGCCCTGGAAGCGCCCCATCACCTCGTATCAGCGAACGGCCGGCACGTCGACGAACGAAGGAAGAAAAGAGAAATGAACAATCCGTCCTCGATAAATCCAGTCGCTTTCCAGGACAAGACCGTCATCGTCACCGGGGCCGCTTCCGGGTTCGGCACGGCGATCGCCGAGCAGTTCGCCGCAGCCGGCGCGCAGGTGGTGGTGGCCGACATCAACACCGACGGCGCCCGGGCGGTCGCGGACCGGCTGCCACGTGCCGTGCCGTTTGCGGTCGACGTCGCCGTACCGGAGCAGATCGAGGCGATGGTCGCCTTCACTGTTGCCGAGTACGGCTCGATCGACGTGCTGGTGAACAACGCCGGCATACCGCACCGCATCTGCCACGCCCTCGACATCGACGTGGAGACGTGGGATCGGCAGTTCGCGGTCAACACCCGCAGTGTGTTCCTGGCGACGAAGTACGCGGTACCGCACATGCCCGACGGCGGCGTGATCGTGAACACCTGCTCGATCAGCGCGATCCGGCCACGGCCGGGACGGGCCGCCTACAACGCGAGCAAGGGTGCGGTCGAGACCCTCACCCGGGCGCTCGCGGCCGAGCTCGCGCCGCGCATCCGCGTCAACGCGGTGAACCCGGTCGCCGCGTCGACCGGGTTCGTCCTGGCGGCGACCGGTGCGGCCGAGATGACCCCGCAGGACGAGGCGCAGATCGTCGCCGGGATCCCGATGGGTCGGCAGGCGCTGCCGTCGGACGTCGCGACCGCGGTGACGTTCCTGGCCAGCCCGGCGGCGGAGTTCCTCACCGGTGTGTGCCTGGACGTCGATGGCGGACGAAGCATCCAATAACTCCCCTTGTGCCCAGTTGAGAATAGTTCAAGGAGATACACGTGCTCACTAGAAAATCGATGACCGCGATAACAGCCACGACCCTGCTGCTCCTCACCTCCGCATGCAGCAACGCCGGCAACGCCGGGAACGGGGACGACCCGGAGCCGACGACCAGCCAACCGGCCGCGACCGAGATCAACATGAACCCGCAGGGCAGCGACGGACGTCCGCCGCTGAGCGACTTCTGCGGCACCGACCCGGTCAAGGTCGCGTACGTCGTCGGATTCGGCGAGAACTCGTGGCGAAAGGTCGCCCTGGCCGAAATTGAGGACGAGGCGACCAAGTGCGACAACGTCACCGTTCAGTACTTCAACGCCAGCGGCGACCAGAACCAGTTCATCACGATGATCAACTCGGCGTCCGCGCAGGGCTTCGACGCGATCATCACCTATGACGACTTCGGCGAGGCGGCGGTGCCGGCGCTGAGCCAGGCGTACCGCAGCGGCGTGGTGGTCGTCCCCTTCGAAAGCGACCCCGGCGGCACCGTCGGCACCGACTACAACGGGTTCGTCAGCTTGGACCTCGTCAAGGAGACCCAGTGGTGGGGCGAGTTCTTCAGCCGCACGCTGAACAGTGAAGGCAGCCTCGTCTACCTCGGTGGCACCCCGGGCGCTCCGCTCAGCGCCGAGTACTGGGACCACTTCGCGGCGATTCTGGCCGAGAATCCCGGGCTGACCATGCAGGGCGATGGCCCGATCGCCACCAACTGGAACCCGTCGGACTCGCAGAAGGCGGTCAGCGGCCTGTTCGCCCAGTACCCCGACACCTCGGCGCTGATCGCCGACTACCTCGGTGGCACCGGACCGGGCATCGTGCGCGCTTACCAGAGCGCCGGCAAGGACCTGCTGCCGGTCGCCGGCGGCTCCTCGACCAACGAACTGGTGTGCATGTGGCACGAACTGAACCCGACCAACCCGGACTTCCACCTCTTCTCAGCCGACGGCGACGTCGCGATCGGACGCGTCGCGCTGCGCCACGCGGTCGCGATCGTTCAGGGCGTCCCCAACGGTGAGTCGTGGGTGTTCCAGCGGGCGGTCGGTATCGACACGACCCAGGGCAACATCCCCGACTGCGACGACAGCGCACCGGCGGACGCGCCGCTGCAGTCCCGCCTCACCCCGGCCCAACTCGCAGAGGTGTTCGCGAGGTGAGCCCGGCGTCGGGCCCGGCAGCGGATCCGCTGCCGGGCCCGACGCACCACCTCGCCCGCATGGAGGAGTTCTCGTGAAAGGAACGAAGGTGGCCGAGCCGCTCGCCGACACACTCCTCGGCCTCACCCACGTCTCAAAGGCGTACCCCGGAGTCAAGGCCCTCAGCGACGTCTCACTGGCCTTCCGCGCGGGCGAGGTGCACGGACTGGTCGGCGAAAACGGCGCAGGCAAGTCCACCCTGATGGCCATCGCCTCCGGTGCGATCGCGGCCGACCAGGGCACAGTGACCCTCGGCGGGCAGGCCGGCGAGGGCAACGACCCCAACTGGACGCGCGAGCGAGGGCTCGCCATCGTCCATCAGGAACCGGCGCTGCTGCCCGACCTCACCGTGGCCGAGAACATGCGGCTCGTCCAGCCGACCCGCCTGCGGCCGTCGATCGGCACCCAGAACACGTGGGCGCGGGAGCACCTCGCCACCTGGGCTCCGGTGGCGCGGATCGACCCCGACACGTACGCCCGTGACCTCGACCCGGACGAACGCTTCGTCGTGGAGATCGCCCGCGCCTTCGCCGCCGAACCGTCGGTGCTGATCCTCGACGAGCCGACCGAACATCTGCTCGACGCCGGGGTCGCGGTCCTGTTCGAGGCGATCCGACGCTGCGTCGAACGCGGCGTCGCCGTCGTCTACATCTCACACCGCATCCGGGAGGTCATCGAGATCGCCGACGTCGTCTCGGTGCTGCGTAACGGTGAACTGCGGGGCACCCGACCCGCCGCCGAGTTGACCGAGGACGAACTGGTCACCCTCATCGTCGGCCGACAACTCTCGGCCCGGTTTCCGGACAAGCGCCCCGACGCGCAGCCGGCGGCGGCGGTCCTGACGGTCACCGGACTGAGCGGCGGCGGGCTGCATGACGTGTCGTTCTCGCTGCGCCGCGGCGAGATCGTGGGACTGGCCGGAGTCGAAGGGCAGGGCCAGCGGACGGCGTTGCGCGCGCTCGCCGGCCTGGAACGCGCCGACGGCTCGGTACGGATCGACGGCGCGCGTGTCGAACTGCGCAACTCGGCCGTGGCGGCGGGCGCGGGCATCGCCTACCTCTCGGCGGACCGCCACCACGAGGGGGTCCTCACCGGGCTATCGGTCCGGGAGAACCTGCTCCTGCGTAGCCTGGCGCCGCTGGCCCGACTCGGACTGGTGAACAGCCAACGGGAACAGCGACACACCCAGCGGGCCATCGCCGACTTCGGCATCCGCACCCCCGACAGGGCCACACCGATCGAGTCGCTCTCCGGAGGCAACCAGCAGAAGGTCATGATCGGCCGGGTCCTGCTGTCGGGAGCGGACATCCTGCTGGTCGACGAGCCCAGCCAGGGCGTCGACGTAGGAGCGCGGGCCGACATCTACGCGCTGCTGCGGGAGGCGACCGCCCAGGGCAAGGCGGTGTGCGTGCTGTCGTCGGACAACTCCGAACTCGCCGGGCTGTGCGACCGCGTCCTGGTGTTCTCCCGTGGTCACGTCGTCCGCGAAGTCAGCGGTACGCAGGTGGCGGAACGGACGATCACCGAAGCGGCGGTCACCACCTCGGTCTCCCTCAGTCGCCAGGCACCGACGCCGGCCGGCGGCCGGATCACCGACCGGCTCCGCGGGCGGCTGCTGCCCGCCCTGGTGCTCCTGCTGGCGATCACCGCCCTGGGCGCGGTGGCGACCGCGGAGAACGACGCTTACCTCACCACCCGCAACTTCGGGCTGGTCCTGCCGATGTTGGCGGTCATCGCCTTCGTGGCGATCGGCCAGCAGTTCGCATTGCTCGTCGGCGGCATCGACCTGTCCGTGGGACCCCTGATCAGCGTGATCGTGGTGACCGCGTCCTACGTCCTCACCCCAGTGCAGACCGTGGGCGGGCTGGCCGTGGGTTGGCTCGCGCTGCTGGCGGTGGCCATCGCCGTGGCACTGACCAACTGGGTTCTGGTCTCGTACTTCGAGATAGGCCCGATCATCGCGACGCTGGTGACCTTCACCGCGCTACAAGGCGTCGCCTTGTTGATCCGGGAGACCCCGGGCGGTTCCTTCGCCCCCGACGTACTGAACGCGGTGACCCTGACCGTCGGCTTCGTCCCGGTCACACTGATCGTCGCGGTCATCGTGGCGATCGCGCTCGAAGTCGCCCTGACCCGTACCGGGCTCGGGGTCCGGCTGCGCGCGGCCGGGTCCAACCCGGCGGTCGCGGCCGGCGTCGGGGTGCGGGTGGCCAGAATGAACCTCGTGGCGTACCTGGCCGCAGCGCTCTTCGCGACGCTGGCGGCCGTGGTCTTCCTGCCGGTCACCGGTTCCGGCAACGCGACGGTCGGCACCATCTACACACTGTCGAGCATCGGCGCGGTGGTCCTCGGCGGTGCCAGCATCTTCGGTGGCCGAGGATCATTCGTCGGCGCGGTGCTAGGTGCCGCGCTGATCCTGCAGATCAACACGGTCGTGACATTCCTCGGGCTCACCGCCTACTGGCAGCAGTTCCTGCTTGGTGCGCTGACGATCGCGGCTGCGGCCTTCTATTCCACCATGGGTTCGCGGAAATCCAGGAGCCGAGCATGACCCGCCTCACCAGCCTCCTTCCGAAGCTTCCCGTGCTGTACGCGACGATCCTGCTGTTCCTGGTCTGCGTGATCGTCGAACCGCACAGCGTCAACTCCGTCTCGCTCAACGCGATGCTGCCGTTCGCCGCGATCCTCACCATCGCCGCGGTCGGACAGACCCTGGTCGTGCAGCAGCGTGGCATCGACCTGTCGGTGGCGAGCACCATGACGCTCTCCGCCGTCATCGCCAGCAAACTGCCCGACGGCGACGGTGATCTGCCGCTGGCGATCCTGGTGTGCCTCGGGACCGGTGCCGTGATCGGCGCGGTACTCGGGCTGCTCGTCACCCACCTGCGGGTCACGCCGCTGATCGCGACGTTCGGGATGAACGCGGTCGTCGGCGGTGCGGTGCTGTTCTACTCCGGTGGCGGCGCGAACCGGGTCCCGCCTGCGCTGAGCAACTTCTCCCTCGGCAAGACCCTCGCCGTCCCGAACCTCGTCTGGGTGGCGGTGTCGCTCGTGGCGGTCGCGGCACTGGTCATGGCGCGGACGACCGTCGGGCGAAAATTCGTCGCGGTCGGCGCCAACCTCGACGCGGCCCGGGTATCGGGGTTGCGGGTCGGACACATCCGCCGGTCCGCCTACGTCATCTCCTCGATGTGCTACGCCCTCGCCGGCCTCCTGCTCGCCGGCTACCTCAACGTTCCTGATCTGCAGATCGGGCAGAGCTACGTGATGCCGTCGATCGCGGCGGTCGTCCTCGGCGGCACGCTGTTCTCCGGCGGTCGCGGCCGCCTGGTAGGCACCTTGATCGCTGCGGTGCTGCTGAGCCAGCTCAACCAGTTCGTGCTCTCCGTCGGTGCGCCGTCGGCGGTGCAGTACATCGTGCAGGGTGCCGTCATCGCCGTGGCGGCGGCCGTGCAGACCCGGAGAGGTCTCCTCATCGCACAGGCAGCGCGACGACGGTTGATCCCAGGAAGACAGGTGGCAGCGACATGACCGAACCAGCCATTGACCCGGCCGGACCAGCCCCGGCCGGAACCGCGACCCGGATGTGGGCGCTCGAAGGGCCGACCTTCACCCTGCCGGCCAACTTTCTCGTCCTGCACGAGCCGGGCGACGTCACGATCCCCGTACCGTGTTTCCTCATCGAGCACTCCCGGGGCCTGGTGCTGTTCGACACGGGCATCATCGCGGAGGCAAGCGAGGAGCCGTTGTCGGTCTACGACGAGCAGACCCTGGCCTTCAACCAATTGGCCTACTCGCCGGACCAGCGGGTCGATCGCCAGATCGAACGACTCGGCTTCAGCGTCGGCGACGTCACCCATGTGGTGCTGTCGCACCTGCACGACGATCACACCGGCGGCCTGCGTCTCTTCCCACACGCGGACATTTTCATCGGTGCCGGCGAGCTGCCACACGCCTACTGGCCGCACCCGCCGCAGCGCAACCTGTTCCGCTACCGCGACATCGACCCCGCACGTGGCTTCACCTGGCACGAGCTGGACGGTGACCATGACATTTTCGGTGACGGCGCAGTCACCGTTCTGCGATTCCCCGGCCACACCCCGGGCAGCAGTGGGCTCCTGGTGCGCCTGCCGTCCCGCAACCTCATCCTGACCGGCGACGCCGTGCACCTGCGGTCAGCCATCGAGAAGACCATGCCGATGGGCGGCGACTGGAACACCATGGAATCGGTCCGCTCGATCCGGCGGATGGTCCGGCTCGCCAAGGCGGTTCCGGCCGACATCTGGATCGGGCACGATCCACAGGACTGGGAGCTCTACACCCGCGACGGTCGGGAACTCAGCTGACCGACAGGGTTGGAGAGCCGGCGCCCAGCCAGGCGAGGCACCGGAGCCGGCGACCGACTGCCGAGGACCGGCCCAGATCAACGACCCGACAAGAGAGTGTGACCTGACTCACTCGGCTTGGGAAACCGAAGCCGTACGGCGGATCGTCTTGCCTGTTGTGAGACGGAGCTTGGACGCACTCGACGAGGGTGAGCTGCTGCGCCGCATCGCCCGGGGCGATCGGCGGGCCTTCGACGAGCTGTACCGCCGGACGTCGCCCTGGTTGACCGCGCGGCTACGCCGGCGGTGCGCCGACGACGACATGGTCGCCGAGGTGCTGCAGGACACCTACCTCGCGGTGTGGCGGTCGGCCGGCAGCCAGGCCCAGGACGCGGCGAAGGGTAGCGCGGTCGGCTGGCTGTGGACCATCGCCGCCCGCCGGCTGGTCGACGCGTTCCGCGCCCGGGCCCGCCGGGAACGGGTCCCGGCGGTGCAGACCGCCGCCACTGTCGCCCCGGCCGCCGAGGACGAGGCGCTGGCCGGCCGGATGAACGCCGACCTGGAACAGGCGCTGCTGGCCCTGCCGGCCAACCTGCGGCAGGTACTGCGCGCCATGGTGCTCGACGGTCTGACCACCCGGGAGACGTCGGTACTGCTCGGCATGCCGGAAGGAACCGTGAAGACGTACGCGCGGCGGGCCCGGATCGCGCTACGGGAGGCGTTGTCATGACCACCCACCCCACCCCGACCCTGATCTCCCGCTACGCGTCCGGTGACCCTCGGGTCGACGACGCCACCGTCTGGGCAGTCGAAGCCCACCTGGAGTCCTGCGCACCCTGCCGGACGCAGCTGTCCGACAGCGTCGGCCCGGCCGACCGGCAACTGCTCGACCGGGTGGCCGTCGGCGTCGCAGCCGGGATCGAGGCCGGCCCGGCACCGGTACGCCGTCGCCGGCTGCGGCGTTCCGGGGTCGCCGCCCGGATCCTCCCCTGGCTGGCCACGGCGGTCGCGTTGATGCTGATCGCGGTCCTGTTCGAGACCACCTTCGCCAGCCTGCCCTCGCTGGTGCTGCTGGTCGCTCCGGTGGCTCCCCTGCTGCCGGTGGCCGCTGCGTGGAGCCGCCGTACCGACCCGGCCTGGGAGCTGATGGCGACGATGCCCCGGACCGGGTTGCCGTTGCTGCTGCGCCGCACCCTCGCGGTGCTGACCACGGTCGTGCCGGTGCTCGCGGCGGCCGGCTGGTCGACCGGGCAGTCCCCCGCGCTGTGGCTCCTGCCCGGTCTGGCCTTCACCGCCGGCGCGCTGGCGCTGGGCGGGCTGGTCGGAGTGGACCGGGCCGCGCTCGGGTTGACGGTCCTCTGGTCGGTAGGAGTGATCCTGCCCAGTCTGGTCGGCCGGCAACTCCCGGTCATCCTGGAGTCCGGCAGCTGGCCCGGCTGGGCGGTGGCCACCGTGGCGTTGGTGGCCGTCACGGCCGTACGGGCCGGCGACCACAACCGGCTACGCCTCGGCCGGATCTCGTCCGACCGGTCCTGACTCCGCGACGCCGGCCGGTCGGTCGGACACACGGTCGGTTCGGACGCACGGTCGGCCGGTCGGCTCACATCTTCCCCACCTGGCGGTGGTCCGCCAGGCGCCATGAGTTTCCACCGAAGGAGAGATTGATGATGCGTGCGGTCAGCGCGGCAGAGACCGCACCCCCCACGTACGCGTGGGCGGTGCACGCCGAACGTCTGGTCGTCCGGGCCGGCCGGCACCTTGCCGTCAACGGGCTGGACCTGGCGTTGGGCACCGGCGTGCACGGCCTGCTCGGCCCGAACGGCGCCGGGAAGACGACCCTGATGCGGGCCCTCGCGACGGTGCTGAAGCCGGCCGGCGGCCGGCTGACCCTGCTCGGCGAGGAGGTAACCGGTCGGGCGGACCTGCGTCGGGTTCGGCAGCGGCTGGGCTACCTGCCGCAGCATTTCGGCTTCTACCCGCGCTTCACGGTACGGGAGTTCGTCGAGTACATGGCCTGGCTGAAGGAGATGCCGAAGGCCGCCGTTCCCGGTGCCGTGCAGCGGGCCGTCGACCGGGTCGGGCTGACCAGCCGGGCCGACTCCAAGTTGAAGACGCTCTCCGGCGGGATGCTGCGCCGGGCCGGGATCGCCCAGGCGATCGTCAACGACCCGGAGGTGCTGCTGCTCGACGAGCCGACCGTCGGGCTCGACCCGGAACAGCGCCTGGACTTCCGGGAGCTGCTGCGCGAGATCGGCTCGGACAGCTGCGTGCTGGTCTCCACCCACCTGGTCGAGGACGTCGCCGCGGCCTGCACCGACGTGGTGCTGGTCAACGAGGGCCAGCTGGTCTGGCAGGGCACCAGCGGCGAACTGGCCGCGCAGGGCAGCGCCGGCGACGCCGGGGACAGCGCCACCGAACGCGGCTACTCGGCGCTGCTGCGCGCGTACCGAGGGAAGGTGCCGGCGTGACCGGGCGAATCATGAAGACGGAGGTACGCCGGTCGGCGGTACCCGGCATCGCCATGCTGCTCCTGGTGGTCGGCGCGGTGTTCACGCTGACGTCGACCGAGTTCTTCGCGGGACGGTGGACCCAGCTGGCCCTCTACAGCCGGGGATCGCTGCTGTTGCTGATCCCGCTGGCGTTGGCCGGCGGCGCCTGGCTCGGTCGCCGGGACCGGCGCAGTCGCGTCGGTGAGCTGTTCGCCACCACGGTGCGGCCGCGCTGGCAGCGGACCCTTCCGCTCACCGTCGGGTACGCCGCGATCATGGTCGTGGTGTACCTGTTGGCGACCGCGGTCGGGGCGATCTGGGTGGCCCCGACCGCCGCCTACCTCTCCCCCACCGTGCTCGGCATCACTGCGGTCGGCGCGCTGGGCATGGTCGCCGCCAGTTGGCTCGGCATGGCCGCGGGTCGGGCCGTGCCCCGGATCGTCACCGCGCCGGTGCTCGCCGTCGTCGGGTTCGCCGTGGTGGCGCTGCTGCCGGACTTCGTCTCGATGTCGGGCTACGACGCCAACTTCGTCAAGGCCCGGCCGGATCCCTCCGCGTTGCTGCTCACTCCCGCTTTCCCCGGCGGCTTCGACGACCTGCAGACCCTCCCGACCTCGGTCAGCGCGCTGCAGGCTGTGTGGTTGGCGGCGCTGGCCGGCACCGCCCTGCTGCTGATCGGCGCCGCACGCCGCAGCGTACTCGCCGTTGCGGTGCTGCCCGCAGTGATCGGTGCCGCAGTGGCGGTGCCGCTGCTGCCCACCGGCGGCTACTACGGGGCGGCTGTAGTCGACCCCACCGCCGCCGAGCTGGTCTGCGACGACGACGGCCCACCGGTGTGTGTCCGTAAGGTGCACGCGGCGCTGCTGCCCGACATCGTCGGGCCGGTCCGCGAGGTGCTCGCGCTCGCGGCGGCCAAGCTGCCCAACCCGCCGGTACGCGCGGAGGAGACCGCGCGACTGGACGCGTACGCGGCACCGGACCAGCCAGCGGTACGGCACGACGCGGACACCCTGGTCTTCGACTGGCCCGGGTTCACCTCGAGCGGGAAGCCCGATCTCGGCGACGGGTACTTCCGGACGGAGCTGCTGGCGTCGGTGTGGTCGCAGGAGTGCCAGAACGGCGGCAGCGCAACCGGCCAGGTGGCTTTCGCTGCCGACTATGCGCCCTTCCAGCCGGAGGCGGTGGCGACGGCCTGGCTGACCGGCGGGCCTCCGCAACCGCAGGACTGGTGGCGGCCCCAGGACCAGCAGAAGATCGAGGCGGCGCACCAGGCGCTGACCGCGCTGCCGACGGATGAGCAGCGCCAACTCGTCGGGCAGGCCCGCGCGGCGGCCCTCGACTGTGACTACGACCGGTTCGAAGCGCTCCTGATGGCGGGCGACCGGTGAGGTTCGTCAGTCTCTTCCTGCGGTCGCGCCGGTTGCCCCTCGCTGCGGTCATCGCGATCGGCGCCGTCGCGCTGACCTGGGTCGCCTGGCCGCACTTCTCCGACGGGCAGACCGTCAACACCCGGATGATCAGTGTCGTCGTGTTGATCGCGGCGGTCGCGCTCGGCACCACGCTCAGCGGCGCCGACGACTCCTTGGACCACTCCGCCTCGGCCCGCTGGCCGGTCCGCCGCGCTGTTCACCTGCTGCTGACCGCCGTCGCGGTCGTCGCGCTGCTGCTGGTCACCACGGTGACCGAGGCCCGGTTCGAGCCGCTCGACGTGGTGATACGCAACACCGCCGGTCTGCTCGGGTTGACCGCGCTCGGCGCCACGCTGTTCGGCGCGGCGCTGTCCTGGATCGCGCCGCTGACCTGGACCCTGATCGCGATCATGCCGTGGATGGGGCCGAGTGAGCAGCTGCGGATGCAGGTGGGCGCGTGGCTGATCCAGCCGGCCGGGACCACCGCCGCCACAGTCTGCGCGACGGTACTGGCGGTGGCCGGGCTGGTGGCGTACACGGTGCGTGGCTGCCCGCTGCGGCCGGCAGCGGAGACGCTGCCGGACCACTGATCGTCAGGTCGACCGGCAGACCCACCGACGGGGTCGACCGGGCGCTGACCGGCGGCGGTTGCCCGCCGCCGGTCAGCGGTGGCCGGACAGCAGCCGCGAGTTGTACCTCTCGGTCGCCCGCAGCGCCAGGACCGGGCCGGCCACCAGATAGGCCACCCAGGTCATCGGCAGGGTGATCCAGCCGATCACGATGAACGTGAGCAGGACGTTGATCCAGAAGAACACCCAGAACGAGACCATCAGCACGATGCCGGTCGCCATCTTGCCGGCGTAGATGTTGCCGATCCCGAAGATCCCGAACAGGCCGGGCACCAGTTCCAGGGCGACCGCCGCGCCGGCCGATTTCGGCACCGCCGGGCCCTGGCCCGGGACGGGGGCGTAGCCGCCCGGTTGGTACGGCTGCCCCTGGTACGGCTGCCCCGACGTGGGCATCGGCTGCTGCGGCCCCGACTGGTAGGGGTTCTGGTAGGTCACCGGCTCAGTCTCCCAGCTCCCGCAGAGATCAACACCGTACGTTCGGTCGTCCGCCGCCGGTCTTCCGTCGCTGCTCAGCGGCCAGCCGGCGGCCGGCCGACCGGGTCGTCAGCGGATCGAGATCAGCCGGATCGCGGTACGCAGCAGTACGACTGCGGCACCAGCCACCATGACCATCCCGATCCCGGGCATCAGCTGCCCCCAGCTGCCGGTGGTCGAGCTGAGGTAGACCAGTCGGGCAGCCTGCCAGCCGATGATGACGGCGACCGCCAGCCCGGGTAGCAGGGCGTGCGCGATGGCTACCTTGCGGTACGGCAGCAGCGCGCCGGCGACGGCGATGAAGCCTGCGGACAGCGTCCACAGCCCGGGACCGGCGGTGCCGGAGAGCGACCCGAACGGGGTGATCACCCAGGGGAGCAACGAGCCGACCAGCGCGAGCAGGCCGCCGACGATCATGCCGAGGCTGCCGGCGTGCAGGATGCGCCGACGGGCAGGGGCGGCGGTGGATGCGGTGTCAGCCATGTCCGGATGCTAGGCCGGGATCCCTGGTGTGACCCAGCCGGCAATCGGTGAGTGGTCGAGCGGGGCCGCTGGACGGCCAGATAGTCACCACAAAACGTACGAACCGGGCGACGCCCCTCCGCTTGTCCACCACCGCCGACCGCTCACAGGCCCGGGTAGACCGTTCACCGCCCCAACCCGGCGTAAGGCAGATCAACTATTGCCTGTCCGGGCCGGGTCACGTTCTCTTCCCAGATTAAGGGTGTGACCGACCGCACAAGCCGTCGGGCGGTCCCGACTGACCAGCGGAGGTGCGGATCGGACAGCGGCACAGTCGCGGCACGGTGGCCTGCCGGTCGCCGCGCCACGGCCCGTCACCTGCCGTTCCCATAACGACTAGGAGGCCCCACAGTGACTGACGTAACCCCCGATAAGAACGTCGGTGGCGGAGAACCGCCACCGACGACGTCACCACCGGACAACGGTTGGCGCCAGGAGTACTGGCGCAAGAACCTGCGCCTCATGGTGATCCTGCTCGCCATCTGGTTCGTCGTCTCGTTCGTCTTCGGAATCCTGCTGATCCAGCCGTTGAACAACATCGAGATTCTCGGATTCCCACTGGGGTTCTGGTTCGCCCAGCAGGGATCTATCTACACCTTTGTGATCCTGATTCTGGTCTACGCGAAGATGATGGACCGGATGGACGACCAGTTCGGTGTCAGTGAGCGACCGGCGGAAGGGGGAGAGAAGTGACCCAGATCCAGGGCTGGACGCTCGGCTTCATCATCCTCACCTTCGCCCTCTACCTCGGCATCGCCTGGCGCAGCCGGGTGAAGGAAACAACCGGCTTCTACGTGGCCGGTCAGGGAATCCCCACCGTCGCCAACGGTGCGGCCGTCGCCGCCGACTGGATGTCGGCCGCGTCGTTCATCTCGATGGCCGGTCTGATCGCGTTCCTCGGTTCGGACGGTTCCATCTACCTGATGGGCTGGACCGGCGGCTACGTACTGCTGGCTCTGCTCATCGCCCCGTACCTGCGTAAGTGGGGCAAGTTCACGGTCCCGGAGTTCGTCGGCGACCGCTACTCGGAGACGGTACGGACGATCGCCGCCGTGGCCGCGATCATCATCTCCTTCACGTACGTGGTCGGACAGATGCGCGGCGGCGGCATCGTGTTCAGCCGGTTCCTCGGGCTGGACATCACCGGCGGTGTCATCGTCGCGGCGCTGATCATCTTCGCGTACGCGGTGCTCGGTGGCATGAAGGGCATCACCTGGACTCAGGTGTCGCAGTACACCGTGCTCATCATCGCCTACCTGATCCCGGCGATCGCGGTGGCGCAGCAGATGACCGGGCTGCCGATCCCGCAGGTCACCTTCGGGCAGATCCTCGGCGAACTCAACGCACTCAGCACCCAGATGGGGCTGAGTCAGTTCACCGAGGCGTTCTCCGCCCGACCGCAGATCGACGTGTTCCTGGTGACGATGTCACTGATGATCGGTACCGCCGGTCTGCCGCACGTCATCATCCGGTTCTACACGACGAAGACGGTCCGGGGCGCCCGCTACTCGGCGTTCTGGGCGCTGTTCTTCATCGCGCTGCTCTACACCACCGCTCCGGCGGTGGGCGCGTTCACCAAGCTGAACCTGCTGCAGGACGTCAACGGGGTCGCGGCGGACTCGCTGCCCCGATGGATCGAGAACTGGGCGGCGACCGGGCTGGTCACAGTCAACGAGAACGCGCAGACGATCCAGACGGTCAGCAACAGTGCGACGTCCGGGGCCGATCTGATCGTCAACAACGACATCCTGGTGCTGGCCAGTCCGGAGATCGCCGGCCTGCCGGCACCGATCGTCGGCCTGGTGGCCGCCGGCGGCATGGCGGCCGCGATGTCGACCGCCGCCGGTCTGCTGCTGGTCATCTCCTCGTCGTTCTCGCACGACCTGTACTTCCGCCGGGTCAAGCGGGACTCGACGGACAAGCAGCGGCTACTCGCCGGCCGGATCGCCATGGGCCTGGCGGTACTGATCTCGGTGTACGCCGGCATCAACCCGCCGGCGTTCGTGGCCCAGGTGGTGGCGTTCGCGTTCGGTCTCGCCGCAGCGAGCTTCTTCCCGATCATCGTGCTCGGCATCTTCTGGAAACGATGTAACGCCACCGGCGCCGCCGCAGGCATGGTGTCCGGCATGGCGTTCACCGCCGCGTACATGATCTACACGTTGGAGGTGTTCGGCACTTCGGCGAACCCGCACATCTTCGACATCAGCCCGGAGGCCATCGGCACCATCGGTGCGATCGTCAACTTCATCGTCACGATCGTCGTGTCGAAGATGACGGCACCGCCTCCGGAGGAGATCTCCGAGATGGTGGAGAGCATCCGTTACCCGGCGGCCCGCCGCGCCGTGCCGGCCGGCTCCACCGGCGACTCGGCCTGATCCGGACCGTCTTTCCGATCCCGGACAGCCCCGCAGGGCGGGCCCCGACAACGACGTCGGGGCCCGCCCTGCGGCCAGACCCGACCGGAGGGCGGGTGGCCGGCCCTCCGGCCGATCTGGCCGTCAGTTCCGGTGCGGACGTCAGGTTTCGGCGGCGCCGGCCGCGACCTCCCGATGCACCACGTCGAGCAGGTGCCGCTTCATCTGGTTGAACTCCGGTGAGGTGACGTCCCGCGGTTGCGGCAGGTCGATCGAGCTGATTTCGGCGACATGGCCGGGTACGCCGTGGTTGGGGCCGCCGCTCATCACCACCACCCGGTCGGCGAGCAGTACCGCTTCCTCAACACTGTGGGTGATGAACAGCACGGTGGACCGGACCTGTTGCCAGATCTGCAGCAACGACAGCTGAAGCTTCTCCCGGGTGAGCGAGTCGAGCGCGCCGAACGGCTCGTCCATCAGCAGCACGGCCGGATCGTTGGCGAGCACCCGGGCGATCGCCACCCGCTGCTGCATCCCGCCGGAAGCTGGTGGGGAACCGGTGGTCGAAGCCCTGCGCCCGGCGGTCGAGGTTCCGGCGATCCGCTCCGGTGCGGGGCGATGGTTGCCAGAGTTGGGGTGTGCACGACGACAGCCCGCACCCGCATCCGACCGCCGGCGGCCTCCGCCTGGTGCGTCGGAATCCGCTGGTCACCGGCGATGTCAGCTGGATGGAGCTGTTCGTCGACCTGTTCTTCGTGTTCGCGTTCCTGAAGATCACCACCTTGATGGCGGCCGATCTGACCGCGGTCGGCATGCTCCGCGGGGTCTTGGTGATCCTGCTGCTGTGGCACTGCTGGACCCCGTGCGTCTGGCTCGGCAACGTCGTCCACCTGGACCGGGGCGGTATGCCGCTGATGATGGCCGGCATCGCCACCGTCCTGCTGGTGATCGGCGTGTCCGTGCCCGAGACGTTCGTCGACACGCCGGGCAGGCTGCCGGGACCGGTCATCGTGGTGGTCGGCTACCTGGCGATCCGGGTCAGCGTGCTCGCGGTCCTCACCCGGTCGCGGTGGTCGGAAGGGCCGGCCGGCCGCCGGCCGGCCGCGATCGCCTGGTTGACGCTCGCCGCGTCCGCGTCGGCGCTGCTGACCGCCGCGCTGCTGCCGCCGCACCTGCCGGCCCGGTTCGACGCCGACCTGGTACGGCTGGTGCTGTTCGCCCTGGCCCTGGCCATCGACTTCGTGGTGCTGACCGCGGTCGGCCGGGGCAGCTGGCAGATCGTCTCGCCGTGGCACCTGTCCGAACGGCACGCGCTGATCGTCCTGATCGCGTTGGGCGAGACGATCATTTCGATCGGCACCGGCGGTGGGGTCGGTGCCGACATCCCGGTCACCTGGCAGTTGCTCGCCGCCGCCACGCTCGGCCTGGTCGTCGTTTCCGCCCTGTGGTGGACCTACTTCGACCTCGCCAAGATCCTCGCCGAACACGCCCTTTCCCGGCGCTCCGGCGTCGACCAGACCCGGATGGCCCGGGACGTGTACAGCGGGCTGCACCTGCCGATGATCGGTGGGCTGATCTTCTTCGCCCTCGGGCTGAAACACGTGGTCGCCACCATGCCCGGCGGCTCCGAACACCCCTGGACCACCGCCGAGGTGGTCATCATGTACGGCGGGGTGCTGCTCTACCTGCTGGCACTGGTCGCCTTCGAATGGCTGTCCGGACGCCTGCTGGGTCGCAGCCCGATCCTCGGCATCGCCCTGCTGCTGGGTCTGCTCCCGGTGGCCACCCGGGTCCCGGCGTTGGGCGCGTTGGCGCTGCTGGCCGTCGGCGTCGTGGCGATGCTGATCGCCGACCGGACCGTGTTCCATCACCGGCACAAACAGCTGCACCGGCTGACCGAATCCGAGACGTCCCGGCTGCACGGGGTCACCCCCCGGGAGCTCTTCCTCGACCTGGTCTTCGTCTTCGCGTTCATCCAGGTAACCACGCTGATGACCCGTGACGCCTCGGTCCTGGGCATCGTCCGGGGTCTGACCCTGCTGGCGCTGCTGTGGTGGGCCTGGACCTCCTACTCCTGGCTCAGCAACGCGGTCCGCAGCGAGACGGTCCTGGTCCGGTTCACCACGGTCGGCATCGCCGCCTCGGTCCTGGTGATCGGCGTCGCCATCCCGCAGGCGTTCGAGCCGGCCCCGGGCAGCCTGCCCGGCTCCCTGATCGTCGTCGCCGGCTACCTCACCGCCCAGCTCATCCAGACGGTACTGATCCTGCAGGCGTCGCGCACCGAACCGGTGCTCCGAGCACTCGCTCGGCAGAACGCCGTCCCGTCCACCACCGCGCTGCTGCTGCTCGCCGGGTTCGCCGTGGTGGAGTTGGCGACGCCCGACCGGCTCGCCGGGAGCCCGGCCGTCACGCTGCTCTGGGTCGCCGCGCTCACCATCCAACTGGCCGGCAGCTACCCGACCGGGGTGGACTCCTGGCGGCCCCGCTCCACCCGGCACTGGGTGGACCGGTACGCGCTGATCCTGCTGATCGCGTTCGGCGAGGCGATCATCTCGGTCGGCCTGGCCGTCGCGGACCAGCCGGTCTCCACCACAGTCATGGTCATCGTCGTCACAGCGGCGGTCGCCGTCGGGGCCCTCTGGTGGCCGTACTTCACCACGATCGACTCGGCCCGGCTCGCCCTGGAGGCGCAGACCGGCGTCGACCGGGCCAAACTCGCCCGGGACGGGTTCACCTACCTGCACCTGCCGATGGTCGCCTGCGTCATCCTGATCGCGTACGGCCTGCATCAGGCCGCCGTGCCGCACGATGAGACCGGCATCCGGTTCGGCCACTACGCCTTCTACTGGGGGGTGGGGTTCTACCTGCTCGCCAACCAGGTGTACTGGTGGCGGACCTGGCGTGCGCTCAGCTGGTACCGGATCGTCAGCGCCGTCGTGGTCATCGTGCTGGCGTTCCCGACCGCCGCGCTGCCCGCCGTCTGGACGCTGCCGGCGCTGACCGTGTTCGGGCTGATCTCCGCGGCAGCCGAGCTCCTGCGGGTCGGTGATCTGCGGACCCGGCCGCCTCAGCCGACCCGCTGACGTTCGGCGGGGCGGCCGGCGGTGGACGGGGAAGTTCTACTGGCCGACCGCCCCGTCGATGCATTCCCGCAACAGGTCGGCGTGGCCGTTGTGCCGGGCGTACTCCTCGATCATGTGGGTCAGCACCCAGCGCAGCGAGATCGGGCCGCGCCGGTCGGAGCCGGTGACGTCCAGTCCGGCGGCGTCGGCGACGAAGCGTTCGGCGTACTCGACCTCCTCCCGCCATGCCGCCCACGCCCGGGTGACGGCCGCCGGGTCGGCGACGGAACCGTCGAAGTCGTCGTTGGGCGCGGTCTGGGAGTAGAAGCGTGGCGGGGCGTCCTCGCCGGCCATCACCTGTCGGAACCAGTACCGTTCCACGTCGGCGAGGTGTCGCACCAGCCCGAGCAGCGACAGCGCCGACGGCTGCACCGACCGGCGGGCCAACTGCTGCGGGTCGAGTCCGCCGCACTTGAGCTCCAGGGTCCGGCGGTGCCAGTCGAGAAATCCGGCGAGGGTGGCCCGCTCGTCGCCGAGCCGGGGCGGAATGGCACGCGGATCGGCGTCCGGGTCGGTAAACATGTCGATCGTCATGTCGGCCATCATCGACGGGCCGCTCCGGCACGGCCAGCAAATTTCGGCTTGACCTTGGAGCGCGCTCCAAGGTCTACCGTCGCCATCATGACCACGGGCACCAGAGTCGAGATTCTCGACCGCACCAGCTGCGCCGCCGGGGCGGGCGACGCGTCCGGGACCGGTGGATCCGGGGCCGCTGCCGAGCGGAGCGGCCTGCGGGTCGCCGCGCTCGCCGCCGCTGTCGGTGTGTCGCCGGACACCGTCCGCTACTACGAACGGGCCGGGCTGCTGCACCCGCCGGAGCGGACCCCCACCGGTTACCGGGTGTACGGCGCCGCGGCGGTCGACCGGCTCCGGTTCATCCGGGGCTGTCAGCGGCTCGGGCTCCGGTTGCGGGAGATCGCCGATCTGCTCGCCGTCCGGGACACCGGCGTTTGCCCGTGTGAGCCGGCGGAGCAGCTACTGCGCCGCCGAATCGCCGAGGTCGACGTGGAGCTGGCCCGGCTGACCGCGCTACGGGCGGAGATGGCCGAGATGGCCGAGAAGCTGCCGACGGCGGCCTGCCCGCCGCCGGAACCGGGGCGATGGTGCCCACCGGATGGGGACGGGGGGTGATCATGATGCTGGAGCTGACCACGCGCTGCGACTGCGAGCCGGACTGCTGCGGGCCGGACTGCTGCTGACCAGTCGGCCCTCAGGGCCGGGTAGGTACCGGGCCGGTGGGTGCCGCCGGGTGTGTCGGCGGCACCCACCGGGTGCTGGGAAGATGCTACGAGGTGGTGCCGGTCACCGACGAACCGTTACGTACGACGGTGTAGGTGATCGTCGTGCCGCTCCAGAAATGGAAGGTGAGCGTCACCGGGGCGCCGTCGTTGACCTCGGCGAAGAACTCCGACGTCAGGGTGATGGTGTTCGCGGCGTAGTTCGGCCGGAAGGTGACGTCGAACTCCTTGTACGACGTCCAGTTGTGCGGGCCGGCGTTGGAACCGTCCGCGTACCGCGCCTCCATGGTGGCCAACTGGTCACCATGGAAGGTCGTCGGGATGTTGAACGACGAGGTGGTGCCGCTCGCGTTGGCCAGTACCGGCGGATCCGACGAGATGATGTTGATCCGCCACGGCACGCCGGACGAGAAGCGGGCGTGCAGCGTGGCGTTCACCCCGTACGCCCGATTGCCGACCAGGCGGGTGACGGTCGACGCGGGCAGCGTCAACTGGTTGCCGCTGACCGTGTAGTCGGTCCCCCGGACCAGGTCGGTGCTGCCCTGCCGCAGCCCTTGGAAGGTCAGCCCGTTGAGGTTCAACGCGAGGGTCTTCGCGGTGACGCCGCCGGTCCGCGGCACGAAGATCATGTCGCTGGCGGCGGTGCCGGAGCGGGTGGTCCAGGCCGACTTGATCTGGGCGATCAGCTCCGGGTCGCTCCACTGGAAGCTGGTCCGGCCGAGGTGCTGGCCGTTGTCCCACAGCTGGGTAGCGATGCCGCGGGTCCGGGTGTGGTAGCCGAAGAACTCGAAGAACTTCAGTTTCTCGCCCTGCTGGATGGTGCCGGTGTGCCGGTCGAAGCCGAGCAGGCCGAACTCGCCGATGACGACCGGGATGCCCCGGGAGACGAAGGTGTTCTGCACCCGGTTGAGCGAGTCGATGACGTCCTGCTGGGCGGTGGCGTCGAAGCGGTAGCCACCGGCGACGTTGACGCTGAACGGCCAGTAGCCGTAGTAGTGCACCGTGGCGATCAGGTTGGGGTCGTCCAGCGCGGTGAAGGTGCTGGCGAGCTCGTCGAGCCGGGCCTGGTCGGACGAGGTGTGCAGGGTCGGCAGGATGAGCAGCCGGGTGGCGTTGTTGCCGCCGGAGTTGCGGACGATCTGGTGGAACCTGCGGTTCAACTCGTCGAGCAGCTGGGCGTTCTGGGCATCGCCGGAGCTGTTGCTGAACTGCGGCTCGTTGACGCTCTCGAAGTGCAGCTTCGGCGACGAGTCGCGGAAGGTGTTCGCCAGCTGGGTCCACAGCGCCGAGTAGCGGTCCAGGACGCCGGTGCGGTTACTCGGCATCGTGTTGATCCACTGCCACGAGTCGTGGTGCAGGTTGATCATCACGTACAGGTCCTCGGCGAGGGCCCAGTCGACGATCTGCTTCACCCGGGCGAGCCGGGTGGGGTCGATCGTGTAGTTTGGCGCGCCGCCGTGGTGGTGCGTCCAGGTCGTCGGGATCCGGATGCTGTTGAAGCCCTGCGACTTGATGGTGCGGATCAGGTCCTGGGTGACCAGCGGGTTGCCCCATGAGGTCTCGCCGCTGCCGCCGACGTTGTCGCCGGTCGCGTCGAGAGTGTTGCCCAGGTTCCAGCCCGGCTGCATCGCGTCGACGACGTCCTGCGGGTCGCCCGGCGGACGCGGGGTGGTGGTCGGCGTCGGGGACGGCGGCGCGGTGGTCGGCGGCACCGTCGGCGACGGTGGGTCGGTCGGTGGCGGCGTGGTCGGGCCCACGCTGCCGGTGCAGGTGACGCCGTTGAGCGCGAACGAGGTCGGCGCGGTGTTGCTACCCGACCAGGAGCCGTTGAAGCCGAACGAGACGGTCGCGTTGGTGCCGAGGTTGGCGTTGTAGCTGACGTTGGTCGCGGTTACCTGGCTGCCCGAGCTGGTGACGGTGGCGTTCCAGGCCTGGGTGACCTGTTGTCCGGACGGGAAGGCCCAGGTCAGCTGCCAGCCGTTGAGCGGGTCACCCAGGTTGGTGACGTTCACGCTGGCGGTGAAGCCGCCGGGCCACTGGGCGGGCGCCGAGTAGACCACCCGGCAGCCGGCGGCCGCGTGCGCGCTGGCCGCGACGGCGACGCTACCGCCGACCAGTGCGGCGGTCACACCGCCGGCGATCAGGCCGGCACGCCACCGTCTGCCGCGAGCCGTCGTTGTCTGTTGAGTCATGTCGCTCCTCGCCGTGGGGTGCCTGCGGGTCAGGCACGGAGGGACGGGCACCGGCGGTCGCAACGCACAGCCAGCACCAGCGAAGTGGCCGCAGACTAAGTCGGGAGCCTAAACTTTGTCAATCGGCGTACGCCGATGTGGACGGCCGACGGTGAACCGCCACGGCCGCCCCGCCACCACCTGCGGACGCCCTCTGACCAGCACGAAAAGATCCCGCTGGCGGACCAACGTCCGCCAGCGGGATCGAAACGAACCACCGGCCCCGGGCCGGCGCGCGTCACGCCTCAGTGCACCGTCACCGTCGGCCCGGGAAGAAGCTCACGCATCTCCGCCGGCAACTCGGCACCCATCTCGTCGGCGATCCGCAGCGCCTCCTCCACCAGGGTCTCCACGATCTGCGACTCCGGCACCGTCTTGATCACTTCGCCCTTGACGAAGATCTGGCCCTTGCCGTTGCCGGACGCCACCCCGAGATCGGCCTCCCGAGCCTCACCCGGCCCGTTCACCACGCAACCCATCACCGCCACCCGCAGCGGCGCCGGGAACCCGTCCAGCGCGGCGGTCACCTGGTCGGCCAGGGTGTACACGTCCACCTGCGCCCGGCCACAGGACGGGCAGGAGACGATCTCCAGACCACGCTCACGCAACCCGAGCGACTCCAGGATCGCCGTACCGACCTTGATCTCCTCCACCGGCGGCGCGGACAGTGACACCCGGATGGTGTCGCCGATCCCCTCGGCCAGCAGGGCGCCGAACGCCACCGCCGACTTCACCGTGCCCTGGAACGCCGGGCCGGCCTCGGTCACCCCGAGGTGCAGCGGGTAGTCGCACTGCTCGGCCAGCAGCCGGTACGCCCGGATCATCACCACCGGGTCGTTGTGCTTGACCGAGATCTTGATGTCCCGGAAGTCGTGCTCCTCGAACAGCGAGCACTCCCACAACGCCGACTCGACCAGCGCCTCGGCGGTCGCCTTGCCGTGCTTGGCCAGCAACCGCTTGTCCAGTGAACCGGCGTTGACCCCGATCCGGATCGGGGTACCGGCCGCCGACGCCGCCTTGGCGATCTCGGCCACCTTGTCGTCGAACTGCCGGATGTTGCCCGGGTTGACCCGCACCGCCGCACAGCCGGCGTCGATCGCCGCGAAGACGTACTTCGGCTGGAAGTGGATGTCGGCGATCACCGGGATCTGCGACTTGCGGGCGATCGTCGGCAACGCGTCCGCGTCGTCCTGCGACGGCACGGCGACCCGCACGATCTGACAGCCGGACGCGGTCAGCTCGGCGATCTGCTGCAGCGTGGCGTTGACGTCAGAGGTCACCGTGGTGGTCATCGACTGTACGGAGACCGGCGCACCGCCACCCACCGGCACCGGACCGACCATGATCTGCCGGCTGACCCGGCGCGGCGCCAACGGCGGCGGCGGCACTGCGGGCATGCCCAGACTGACAGCGGTCACTTCTCAACTCACCTCGAGAACAGCGTGATCGGGTTGACCACGTCCGCGGTGATGGTCAGCAGCGTGAACGCGCCACCGATCAGCAGAACCGCGTACGTGAGTGGCATCAGTTTGAAATAGTCGACCCGCCCCGGATCGGGCCGGCCGAGCACCGCGTACAGCCAGGACCTGGCCTTCTCGAACCAGGCGATCGCGATGTGCCCGCCGTCCAGCGGCAGCAGCGGCAGCAGATTGAACACCCCGACGAAGAAATTCAGCGAGATGAACAGCAGCACGAACAGCTCCCACGCGTCGTTGGCCACCGCCTCCCCGCCGAGCCGGCTGGCACCGACCACGCTGATCGGGGTGTCGATGTCGCGCTCCGCGCCGGTGATCGACGCCCACAGCGCCGGGATCTTCTCCGGGATCCGCATCATCGCCTCGACGGTGCCGACCGCCATCTGGCGCAGGTAGTCGCCGGTCGCTCCGAACGCCTCGATCGGCCCGTACGTCACCATGCCGGGCTTCTCGATCCGCAGCCCGACGCCGAGCGCGGCGACCGTGCTCAGCGGGCCCTCGTCGGTGCCCAGCTCGGGACGCTGCACTGCGGCGAGCTCCGCCTCGACGGTGCCGGTCGTCCCGTCCCGCTCGTACCGGACGGTCGCCGGCCCCGGATCTGCACCCCGGATCGCCTCCAGCATGTCACCCCAGGTGTCGACCGGGGTGCCGCTCACCGCGAGGATCCGGTCGCCGTCGCGCAGGCCCGCCTGCGCGGCCGGGCTGGCCGGATCGCCGGCCTCGCAGGCACGGGCCACGTACTCGACGACCACACAGTCGGTGACCGCGACCACCGCCGGCTCCTGACGGGCCTGCTCCTCGGTGGCGGGGAAGTCCGGGTTCGGCAGGCCCATGAAGACCGCAGCCAGCCAGAGTGCGACGATCGCCAGCCCGAAGTGGGTCACCGAACCGGCGGACATCACCACCGTCCGCTTCCACACCGGGAAGCGCCACATCACCCGGGACTCGTCGGCGGGTGCCACGTCGTCGTCCTGCGGGGTCATGCCGACAATCTTGCAGAAGCCACCCAGCGGGATGGCCTTGAGGCCGTACTCGGTCTCACCGCGCCGGAACGACCAGATGGTCGGGCCGAAACCGACGAAGTACCGGGTCACCTTCATCCCGAACTTCTTCGCGGTCACCATGTGACCGGCCTCGTGCAGGCTGACCGAGATGAGAATCGCGAGGGCGAAGAGAACCACCCCGAGCAGGTACGCCATCAAGCTCCCTCCGCCGATGCACCGATCAGCTCATGCGCCCGGGTTCGCGCCCAGGATTCCGCAGTGAGCACATCGTCGACCGTACCCGGTTCACCGAAGTCCGGTGCCGACTGCAGCACCCGCTCCACCGTGTCGACGATGCCGAGGAACGGTAGCCTGCCGGCGACGAACGCCGCCACGCACTCCTCGTTCGCCGCGTTGTATACCGCCGGCCGGCAGCGGCCGTCCGCGCCGGCCTGCTTGGCCAGCGCCACCGCCGGGAACGCCGTCTCGTCCAGCGGGGCGAACTCCCAGCTGTGCGCCCGGGTCCAGTCGACCGGGGCGGCCGCCGCCGGCACCCGGGCCGGCCAGCCCAGGGCCAGCGCGATCGGCAGCCGCATGTCCGGCGGACTGGCCTGGGCGATCGTCGAACCGTCCACGAACTCCACCATCGAGTGGATCACCGACTGCGGGTGGACCACCACCTCGATACGCGGGTACGGGACGCCGAACAGTTCGTGCGCCTCGATGATCTCCAGGCCCTTGTTCACCAGCGTCGCCGAGTTGATCGTGATGACCGGGCCCATGTTCCAGGTGGGATGGGCCATCGCCTGCTCCGGAGTGACGTCGGTCAGCTCGGCACGCGGCCGCCCCCGGAACGGGCCGCCGCTCGCCGTCACCACCAGTTTGCGCACCTCGTCGGCGGTGCCCGAACGCAGGCACTGGGCGAGCGCCGAATGTTCGGAGTCCACCGGCACGATCTGGTCCGGGCGCTGTATCGCGGCCCGCACGATCGGACCGCCGGCGATCAACGACTCCTTGTTGGCCAGCGCCAGGGTCCGACCGGCCCGCAACGCCGCCAATGTGGGGGCCAGCCCTCGGGAGCCGTCCACCCCGTTGAGCACCACGTCGCACGGCCACTCGGCGAGTTCGGCCATCGCCGACGGGCCGGCCAGGATCTTCGGAATCCGGAACCCACCGGTCGGGTAGCCGCGCCGGGACGCCTCGGCGTAGAAGGCGAGCTGCAGATCCTGCGCCGCCGAGGCCCGGGCCACCGCCACCACCTCGACCTGCAACTGCAGTGCCTGTACGGCGAGCAACTCGACGTTGCCGCCGCCCGCACCGAGCCCGACGATCCGGAACCGGTCAGGGTTGCGGGTGACGATGTCGACCGCCTGGGTGCCGATCGAGCCGGTGGAGCCGAGCAGGACGATATCCCGTGGGGAGGAAGTCACTGGCCCATTGTCCCGTAGCGGCGCAGCCGCCCGAACACCGCGTCACCGTGCGCCGTCGTCGGCTTCGTCGAGCAGATCGGCCGGATCGATGGTGAACTCGAACGGCTCCTTCATCACGAACGTGGTCCCGGCCGCGGCCGCCGCCACCGGCCGGTACTCCCCGTCGCTCAGCTCGTGCAACGCCAGCGCCGGCACCCGGTTGCGGAAGTCCGCCCGGAGAAAGAAGGGCACACCGGCTGCGGCGTACTGCCGGGGCCGGTCGATCACGTCCTTGCGCCGGTTGCCCTTGGAAACGATCTCGCCGAGCAGCACGGCTTCCGAGATGGGCATCGAGACGTGACCTCCACCAGGTGAGCGGAGCACCACGATGTCGGGGATGTACAGGTCGTCGCCCGAGACGACATTGACCTCGTGGTACAGCCAGAGCTTCGCCCGGCGCGCTGCCTGCTTCAACAGGTACGCCAGATCCAGCTCGATCGTCTGATGGTCGTACCCGGCATGTGGTGTCACGATCACGCTCCCGCTGAGGACCTCGACCTTGGGACCATTGGTCTCCGGCAACAGGTCAAGGGCGAGCTGCGCGGTCCACGGCTCGTCGAAATCGCCGAGTACGTCGAACGACGGCTCACGCGGCGGCTCCGGATCGGGCACGAATGCCGGCTGTGCCAACGTGCTCACCCCTTTCCGCGGGACATGATGCACCGACCAGACTAGCCGCGCCGCCCCGCCACGGCGGCGCACCAAGCCATGTCGGCTAACCGACGGCACCGGACCGGACGGGGGCCACCGCCGTATGGGAGTGGCGACCGCCCCGGTGGGGAAAGCTAACGGGCATGGTTTCCCGAGGTCGCTGGCTCGGCCGGGCAGCGTCCCGGCTCGGCCGGGCAGCGTTCCGGCCGCTGCGCGGGCGGGACCTGTCGTTGCACGCCGCCTCGATCACCTTCTTCGGCGCGATCGCGGTCGTCCCGGTGGCGCTGCTGGCGATCTGGCTGACCGGGCTGTTCGCCGGTGCGGGCCGGATCCGGCGGCTCACCGGCCCGACGATCGACACCCTGCCCGGACAGATCGGCGCCGACCGGGCCGCCGCCGCGCTGATCGACGCCGGCCTGCACCTCACCCCGGTGCTGGCGCTGGCCGCGCTGCTGCCCGCCTCGCTGTACGGCGAAGGGCTGCGCCGGGCGTTCGTGTCGGTGGCGCCACCGCCGGAGCCGGCCGAGTCGATGGTCGGCTGGCGTGGCCGGATCCTGCTCCTGCCGCTGCTCGGGGCCGCGCCGGCGCTGATGCTGCTGGTGCTGCTGGCCCTACCGTCGGCCGCCGGGCTGTTCGCCCGGGGCGGCTGGGCCGGCGCGCTCGGCGTGATCGTGTCGTTCCTGGCCGTCTGGCTGGGGCTGAGCCCGGTGCTGGTCTGGGTCTTCCGGGTGGTCGGGCCGGGCAAACCGGACTGGCTGGCCACCGTCGCGGTCGGCTCGTTCACCGCCGCCAACCTGTCCGGTTTCCTGCACGGGTTCATCCTGTTCTGCTCGCTGCCGCTGGACCTCGGGGTGCCGTTCGGCGGGCTCGACCAGGTCGGCGCGGCGGTCGCGGTGCTGCTCTGGCTCTACCTGCTGCACGTGATCGTGCTGGCCGGCTACTCCACCACGCTGGCGTTCAGCCGGTGGCGCCGTCGGCACCGGCACCGGAGCCGACCGACGCCAACTGCGGCTGCGCCGGGGTCTCGTGCAGGCCGAACCGGCGGTACAGCCGGCCCAACGGACCCGGCGCCCACCAGTTCCACCGACCCAGCAGCCGCATCGTCGCCGGCACCAGCAGTACCCGCACCAGGGTCGCGTCGACGACGATCGCCACGATCATCCCGACCCCGATCAGCTTGATGAACGAGATGCCGCCGGTGGCGAAGCCGGCCACCACCACGATCAGCAGCAACGCGGCGGCGGTGATGATCCGCCCGGTGTGCTGCAGCCCGGCGGCGACCGACGCGGTGTTGTCGCCGGTGCGGTCCCACTCCTCCCGCACCCGCGACAGCAGGAACACCTCGTAGTCGGTGGCCAGCCCGAACAGCACCGCCAACATCAGGATCGGGTTGGTCGGATCGATGAACCCGGTCGGGGTGAAGCCGAGCCAGTCGGCGAAGTGCCCGTCCTGGAACACCCAGACCACCACGCCGAACGAGGCGCCGATCGACACCAGGTTCATCAGTACCGCCTTCACCGGCAGCACCACCGAGCCGAACGCCAGAAACAGCAGCACCATGGTGGCGGTGGCCATCAGCAGCGCCATCCACGGCAGGTAGCTGCCGAGGCTGTCCAGCATGTCGATGTCGGCGGCGGTGCGGCCACCGACGAGGACCTCGGCCCCGGCCGGGGGCGGCAGGTCCCGGATGGCCCGCACCAGTGCTTCGGCCTCGTCGCCGGTCGGCTCGCCGACGTAGCTGACCCGAATCAGCGCCGAGGCGTCGCGTACCGCCGCGATCTGGGCACCGGTTGCGCCCGGCAGCCCGGCGATGTCCTCGGCGAAGGCTTGCGCCAGGTCGGGGCCGGCACCGGAGACCAGAACTTCGATCGGGCCGATGCTGGCACCGTCGGGGAACTCCTCGGCGATCGTCTCGGCCACCACCCGCGACTGCGCACCGGCCGGCAACACCCGCTCGTCGAAGCCGCCGAACTCGGCCCGCAGGAACGGGGTGGCCAGCAGCAGCAGCCCGACCACCACGACGGTGGCGTACCGCACCGGACGCCGCATCACGCTACGGGCGATCCGGGCCCAGGCGCCGGCCCGGGCGGCCTCCCCCGGCGGTGGCGGCGCCGACCGGCGACGCCACGGCAACGGTACGGTGAGCGCGTTGATCCGCGGGCCGAGCACCGCCAACAGGGCGGGTAGCGCGGTCACCGAGGCGAGCATGGCGACCAGCACCGCGGCCATCCCGCCGAAGCCGATCCCGGTCAGGAACGGCTGCGGGAAGATCAGCAGGCTGATCAGCGAGGTACCGATGATCAGGCCGGAGACCGCGACGGTACGCCCGGCGGTGGCGACCGTGCGCACCAGCGCTTCCGGGGTCGGGTGGCCGGCGGCCAACTCCTCCCGGAACCGGCTGACCACGAACAGCGCGTAGTCGATCGCCATGCCCAGCCCGATCAGGGTGATCACGTTGATCGCGAACACCGAGACCTCGGTGACCAGGGTCAGCGCCCGGACCGCGACGAACGCACCGAGGATGGCGAGCACGCCGACCAGCAGCGGCATCGACGCCGCGACCAGCCCGCCGAAGATCAGCACCAGCAGCACCAGCAGGATCGGCAGGGCGATCAGCTCGGCCCGGGTGATGTCGCGGATGGTCTGCTCGTTGGCCTGGTCGAGGAACGGCACGGCACCGCCGGCCCGGGTGGTCAGCCCCGGTACGTCGAGCAGCGGCCGGATCTGCTCGAAGGCGGCGGTCTTGGCGTCCTCGTCGTCGCCGGCGAGCTGTACCAGGGCGTAGGTGGCCCGCCGGTCGGTGGCGACCAGCGCCGGCGACTCGGTGTCGTAGTAGCTGGTGACACTGGTCACCTCCGGCCGGGTGGCCAGCGACTCCAGGGTCTCGGTGACCGGCTCGCGGAACGCCGGGTCGTCGACGGTGGCCGTGTCACTGCGGTACAGCACCAGCACGTCGACGTCCTGGTTGCCCAGCTCGGCGTTGATCCGCTCCCGGGCCTGCGTCGACTCGGCCGCCGGGTCGGCGAAACCGCCACCGGAGACCGCCCCGAACAGGCCGGTCCCCCAGGTCACTCCGACGACGACCAGCAACGCGGCGGCGCCCAGCACCACCCATCGCAACCGGACCACGGTCCGTCCCCACCATGCGAACACGTTTCGACTATCGCAGGCCCATCATGGACGCCGCACGGCGACTAGGGTCGGGACATGGGTACGTCACATTCCCTGCCGGCCCGGGCCGACGTGATCGTCATCGGGTCCGGGCACAACGGTCTGGTCGCGGCGGTCCTGCTGGCCCGGGCCGGGCTGGACGTGCTGGTGCTGGAGGCGGCCGAGGTGATCGGCGGTGCCACCCGCACCGAGCAGCCGTTCACCCGGGTGCCAGGGCTGCGCCACTCGACCGGCTCGTACCTGCTCGGGCTGATGCCGCCGGAACTGCTGGCCACCCTCGACGTGACCATCCCGGTGCTGCGCCGCGACCCGCACTACTTCCTGCCCACCCCAGGCGGGCCGGGGTCGCCGTACCTGCTGTTCGGCACCGACCGGGCCGCGACCCGGGCGCAGATGGCCGCCACCTTCTCCCCCGCCGACGTGGCCGCCGACGACGCCATGCAGGCCGAACTGGCGGCGCTACGCGACGACCTGGCGCCGGCCTGGCTGGCCGAGCCGCTGCCGGTCGAACAGACCGCGCAACGCTACGTCCGCCCGGCGCTGCGGCAGGTCTTCGTCGACCTGGTCCGCGGCTCGGTCGCCGACTACCTGGCCCGCTTCGAGTTCCGCTCCGAGCTGCTGGTCGCCATGTACGCCGTCACCGACGGGCTGAGCGGGCTGACCGCCGGGCCGGACGACCCGGGCACCGGCCACAACTTCCTGGTGCACAACATGTGCCGGCTGCCCGGCTCGGACGGCACCTGGATGATCGCCGCCGGCGGGATGGGCACCGTGTCGCGGACCTTCGCCGACGCCGCCCGGGCCGCCGGAGCGCGGATCGTCACCGACACGCCGGTCACCGGGATCACCGTGGACGCCGGCAGCGTCAGCGGCGTCGTCGTCGCCGACGGCCGGTCGGTCGACGCCGGGGTGGTGCTGGGCGCCTGCGACCCGTACCGGCTGCTGGAGTTGGCCCCCGACGGCGCGCTGCCGGTCGAGTTGACCGACCGGATGGCCGCCACCCGGCGGCCGGGTAGCACGTTGAAGGTGAACCTGGCGCTGACCGGGCTGCCCCAGTTCAGCTGTCTGCCCACCGACGCGCCCAGCCCGTTCGGGGCCACGATTCACCTGCTGCCCGGGTCGGCGTCGCTGCTGCCCGGTGGCGACGGTGAGTCGCCGATGACCGCGCTGCGGGCGATGTGGGCCGACGTACGGGCCGGCCGGCTGCCGGCCGAGCCGACCATCGAGTGGTACCTACACACCACCGTCGACCCGTCGCTGCGCGACGCCGCCGGGCATCACTCGTCGGCGCTGTTCGTCCAGTCAGTACCGTGGCAGCCGGCGGGTTCGTCGTGGTCGGCCGAGCTGCCCGGGTACGTCGAACAACTGCTGGCCGTCTGCGACCGGTACGCGCCGGGCACCAGCGCGCTGGTCGCCGACGCGGTGCCGCTCGCCCCACCCGGCATCGAGGCGCACTTCGGCATCACCGGCGGGCACATCCACCACATGGACAACACCGTGTCGTTCACCGACCGGATGCCGTACGCCACCGGGCTGCCCGGCCTGTACGCGGGCAGCGCCGGCTGCCACCCGGCGGGCAGTGTGATCGGCGCCGCCGGGCACAACGCCGCCCGGCGGATCCTCACCGACCTGGGGCGCGGCGGACGTTAGGCGCGGCGGTCCCCAGGCCCCCGGCGCCAGGCAGGTGCTAGGCCTGCGCCGCCGGCTCGCCGGCCGGGGTCTGGGACTCCGCCGGTGCCGGGGTGCCCGCCCGGCGGGCCCGGATCTCGTGCCCGACGCTGGTCAGGCACCGCCCGCTGGTCAGGTCGAACCGCCAGCCGTGCAGCTGGCAGGTGAGCTGGTCGCCGTCGATGATGCCGAACCGGGTCAGGTCGGCCTTCAGGTGCGGGCAGCGGCGCTGCACGATCCAGTCACCGATCTTGACGTCCTCGGCGTCCGGGCGTTGCTCGGCGTACCAGCCCTCGGCGTACTGCAGCCGCTCAGTGGACAGGCACTTGAAGAAGGCGTAGACGAACTCGTTGTACTGGCCGATCCGCGCGGCGGAGAACCGGCAGGACAGGAAGAGCGAGTTGACCCAGTCGACCTCGCCGGTGTGCAGCAGGTGCTCCACCAGGGCCCGGTCGGTGCGGAACCGGTAGCGGACCTTCTCGTCGGCGTACGGCCGCACCTGCTTGCCGGGGAAGTCCACCACGATCGACTCGACCGACTCGCCGTCGTAGTCGACCAGGTCGAACCGGACCGGGCCGCCGACCCCTTTGGCCAGGTAGACCGACTCCTCCAGCAACGGCTCGATACGACGTTTCATCTCGCCCAGTACGTCGATCTCCGGGTGCCGCCAGGAGGCCTTCTCGGCCTCGATGACCGGGCGCTTGCGCTCCCGCAGCTCGGCCAGGTGGGCCTGCTTGTTGGCGAAGAACTCGTCGACCGGCTGCGGGTGCGTGGTGCGGCAGTCGTCGGCGGTGACCTCGGCGACCGAACCGGGCAGCAGCACCACTCCGTTGCTGCCGCCGACCTTGGCGTACTCGGACAGGAAGACCTGCTGGTCGGGGAAGATATTGCCCTCGTCGCCGTGGATGTCGTTGAACTGCCACAGCGCGTCGTCGAGGAAGCAGGGCGGCCCGGCGATCGGGAAGACGTACGACGCCTTCAGATCGTCGATGTACCGCCAGGTGCGATCGAACTGGCGCTCCCGTTTCTGCTTGCCGAACGCGGTCTTGGCGTTGGTGGGCAGCTCGTAGACCATCGGGTACCAGATGGCGCCGGAGAACTGCAGCAGGTGGGCGTGCACGTGGCCGAGCGCGGCGAAGACCGACAGATCGGTGGGACGGGCGTCGTTCTGGTTGAGCAGTCGGATGCCGTCGTGTTCAACCCACAACGACGAGTCACCGATCGGGCCGTCGGTCGGGCTGGTCAACGCCTGGATCATGACGTTGAGGCCGCCGTCCAGCTCGACCACCTCGTTGGTCTTCGTCCGCAGGAAGCTGGTGAAGCCGAGCTCACGCAACTCGTCCTCCAGCTCCGAGGTGGGGTACTCGGGCAGCAGCACGGTCGCCTTCTTAGACACGAAGCGCTTGAGGTGCGCCGCGTCGAAATGGTCCCGGTGCAGGTGGGAGACGTACAGATAGTCGACCTGTCCGAGGGATTCCCAGTCCAGCTGGGAGTTGTCCGGAAAGGGAAACCATGAGGCGAAGTAGGCCGGGTTGACCCACGGGTCGCACAGGATGCTGCCCGCAGCCGTGTCGATCCGCATACTGGCGTGCCCGGTTCCCGTCAGTCGCACCGTACAGACCCCCTCGGTCACAAGCGATGTGTACGCCGGAAACGCTACCGGAGGCAGCAGTCGCCCCGGCTGGCGACGTCCGGATCCGCTGGCACCCGGCACTGCCTGCCCGGATGACGCGTGGCTCCCGGCGCTGCCTGCCCGGATGACCGGCGCCTACACGGATCCCACGGCGGGGTCGCGATGCCGCGCCCGCCGGCACCATGCCAGACTGGGCGGGATCCATGCGAGTGACCGGGCTCCGTTCATCGGAACGGGCCGGTTCGAGAAGGAGGACCAGCCGTGGCCGGAACCGAGCCGGTGACCTCACCCGACCAGCACAAGCCGGGCCATCGCAAGTTGGGGCGGATCGGTGCTGTCGTTTCGGCGTTGGTGTTGCTCTCCATGCTGATCGGCAACCATGAGGGCCGCGTCGAGGACATCTGGCTGATCGGCCTGGCCGTTGGACTGCTGGCCATCGTCGTCGGCGACGCCGTGCTACGACGCAACGGCTTGCGTTCCTGACCCCGGGCCCGGGCCGCACCGCTGGCGCTGATCCGGCGCCTGACCGCTGGCGCTGATCCGGCCAGGGCGGCCGCAGCCGGCGGTCACCGGCCGCGCTGCAGGATGTCCTGTACCTCCTTCAGCGCGGCGTCGACCTCGGCCTCGAAGTAGCCGCCGGTGACCAGCCCGAACTGCACCGTGTCGAGTTCCGCCGTGTCCACCGGCATCGGTCCCCGGCCGGCCATCGCGGTAAGGAGTTCCTCGAACAGCCGGTCCACCTGCGCCGGGTCGTAGCCGCTGCCGAACCGGCGGACCTGGAAGGTCCGCCGGATCTGGTCCACCCGCTGCAGGCTGCCACCACCGGACGGTCCCGCCGGTCCGCCCGGCAGGTGGCCGGGGCTGCCCGGCCCACCCGGGTAGCCGGCGACGCCGGGCTGACCCGGCATCGCCGGGTGGCCGCCCGTCATGCCCTGGTGGCCACCGCCGGGAGGGCCGCCCATGCCGGGATGGCCGCCAGCCATCCCGGGGTGGCCGCCGGGGGAACCACCCATGCCGGGATGGCCGGGGTGTCCACCCGGCGGCGGACCGGACGGGCCAGATCGCCGATCCGGGAAGTAGATCTCGGCCGTCATGTCGGCCTTGCCGTGCCGGCCCTGCTCGAAGCCGTCGAACCGACCGTCCGGGCCAGGGCCGAAGCCGCGGTGCGGCCCGCCCGGTGCCGGGACCGGCGGGCCGCCTGCCGGAGCGCCTGGCGGGTAGCTGCCCCGGGGGTCCTCGTAGCGGCCATAACTTCCGGTCGGCTGGTCGGCATAGTGGCCGTACGGATCGGGGGCGGGCCCGGGCTGACCGGGCATCGGCCCAGGCTGACCGGGCATCGGCCGCGGCGGCAGCGCGGCGGCGGCCGACGGCACCGGACGGTCGTCACGCATCGGACGATCGTCCCGCCCGGCCGGGGTCAGCCGGTCGGGCCGGCCGGCACGGGTGTCCGCGCCACGACCGGCTGGGCCACGCTCCTCCAGCTCGGTCAGCTGTCGTTCCACCCGGTCCAGGTGCAGGTCGACCTGCCATTCGTCGTAGCCGTTGAACCGGACTCTGAATACGACATCGTGCACTTCCTGCGCGGAAACCGGTGACCCGACCGGCTCGCCGGCGAGTGTGGCCTCGACACGGTCGAGGAAGGCATCCACTTCGTCGACCTTGTAGCCCCGACGAAGCGCCCGGCGCCGGAAGCGCTGTCCCTGACTCGCCACTACGTCTCCTGATTCACTCGCTGATCACACCGGTAGCTCATGACGCCGTCTCAGCGGCAGCGAGCTGCCCGCATGCTCCGTCGATCTCCCGGCCCCGGGTGTCGCGGACGGTCACCGCGACACCGGCTGTACGCAGCCGACGAACGAATTCCCGCTCGACCGGCTTGGGACTGGCGTCCCAACGACTGCCCGGAGTCGGATTGAGCGGAATTAGATTCACATGGGCCATGCGACCAGCCAGCAATCGACCCAGCAGATCGGCTCGCCATGGCTGGTCGTTCACATCCCGGATCATCGCGTACTCGATGGACACCCGCCGGCCCGTACGGTCCGCGTATTCCCACGCGGCGTCCAGGACTTCGGCGACCTTCCACCGTTGGTTGACTGGCACGAGTTCGTCGCGCAGATCATCATCGGGCGCATGCAACGACAGCGCAAGAGTCACCGATAGGTCTTCCCCGGCGAGACGGCGCATCGCCGGCACCAGTCCGACGGTCGAGACGGTCACATGCCGCTGCGACAGGCCCAGCCCTTCCGGTGGTGGCGCGCAGAGCCGGCGGACGGCGGCGATCACCCGGCCGTAGTTGGCCAACGGTTCGCCCATCCCCATGAAGACGACGTGCGACAGCCGGGGCGGTGACCCGGTGACGCCACCCGCCGCGGCCACTCCCGCGAGGTGGACGACCTGGTCGACGATCTCCGCGGTGGACAGGTTTCGGGTCAGCCCGGCCTGACCGGTGGCACAGAACGGACAGGCCATCCCGCACCCGGCCTGGCTGGACACGCAGACGGTCACCCGGTCCGGGTAACCCATCAACACGCTCTCCACCAGGGCCCCGTCGTGCAACCGCCAGAGCGCCTTGCGGGTGGCACCGCTGTCACACGCGTCCTCGCGCACCGGAGTGAGCAGGGTCGGCAACAGCCGCTCGGCGACCCCGGCCCGGACGGCGGCCGGCAGATCCGTCATCGCCTGCGGGTCCCGGGTCAGCCGGCCGAAGTAGTGCGTCGAGACCTGCTTCGCCCGGTACGCGGGCTGGCCGAGCCCGGCCAGCAACGTCTGCCGCTGGCCGAGATCGAGATCGGCCAGGTGCTGGGGCGGCAGGGCGGGGCGACCGTCGGACGCGGCGGTCACCGGACGACTCGGGGTCAGCGGCAGGCTTCTCATGGCAGGACCAGTCTCCCACGATCCCGCCGTGGCCGGCTCGCCACGGTGGGCGGATCGACCGGCCACCCCCTTCTGAACGACCGCTCAGCCGACCAACGCGATCAGCGACAGCACGAGGTAGGAGACCGGCAACGCGAACAGGATCGAGTCGAGCCGGTCCATCAGCCCGCCGTGTCCGGGTAGCAGGTTGCTCATGTCCTTGACCCCGAGATCCCGCTTGAGCATGGACTCGCCGAGGTCCCCCAGCACAGCCGCGACCGACACCGCCACGCCGAACAGTGCCCCCCACAGCGGCATGACGTCGAGCAACAGAAACAGCAGCACCGCGCTGCCGATCCCGGCGGCGGCCACCGACCCGGCGAAGCCTTCCCAGGACTTCTTCGGGCTGATCGTCGGTGCCATCCGGTGCCTGCCGTAGAAGACGCCAGCGGCATAGCCACCGGTATCGGAGAGGATCACCGCAGCCAGGGTGACCAGAATCTGCAGGTCGCCGTCCGGCCGACTGGCCAGCAACGCGGCGAAACCACCCAGAAACGGGACGTAGACCGCGATCAGCGTGGCCGTGGCCGCGTCCCGCTGATACCCGGACGGTCCGTCGCCCAGCCGCCAGATCAGCATCGCCAGGACCGTCACCAGCAGCCCGAGCGCCAGAGCATCCGGGCCGATCCGCCAGGCCAGCACGGACATCAGCGCGCCGCCGGCGAGCAACGGGGTCGTCGGCGGGCGGGCGCCGCTGGTGCGCACCGCTCGGATCATCTCCCAGGTGCCCAGGCTGACGGCGGCCAGCAGGACGACCAGGAAGGCTGGCCGCCACAGGAACAACGAACCGAGCACCACGACGACCAGCCCGAGGCCGACGCCGATGGCGGCCGGCAGATTTCGACCGGCCGACGGCCGACGGTCGGCAGCCGGCGATGCGTTCCCGGCCTCGCCGGGCGGATCCTGACCGGCCCGACGAGAGCCGGTCGGCTCCGGCAGCGGCTGATCCGGGTCGGAGCGCTCGGTCGCCGGCCGGGCCGGACCGGACCGGCCGGATCGACGGCGTCGCGCGCCGGCCCGCCGACGCGCTGCCGAGCTGTCGGGCCCGGCCTGCGGATCCGGGTCCGTCGACGGCTCTGCCTGCTCGCCGTCCCGGTACCCGGTCGACCAGTGACTGCTGCCGTGACCGTTGCCGGTCGGCGCGCCGGCCTGGGGCAGACCGCGGTTGCCGAGGTGGGAACCGGCGTACGGGAATTCCCCGGTACCGGTGTACGGCCCGGTGGGGACGGGACCGCCATGGGCCGCACCCCCGTACGCGGCGCCACCGTAACCGGCGGTGCCGTAACCGGCACCGGGCACTCCGTTCGGGCCGCCGTACGGCTGGGACCGCTCGGCCAGCGGGTGGCCGTTACGGGTCTCCGGAGCTGACGGTTCGGGCGCGGCGCCGGGGTGCCGCGCCCTCGTTCGAGCGTCCGGTTGATCGCCGCCAGCGGTCTCGGGGTAGGACATCAGACCTCGAGCAGCTCGGTTTCCTTGTGTTTGACCAGATCGTCAACGCTGGACACGTACCGGTGAGTGAGATCGTCCAGTTCCTTCTCGGCCCGGCGTCCCTCGTCCTCGCCGGCCTCGCCGTCCTTGACGATGCGGTCGAGTTCTTCCTTGGCCTTGCGACGGACGTTGCGGATAGCGACCTTGGCGTCCTCGCCCTTGCCGCGCGCCACCTTGATCATCTCTCGCCGGCGGTCCTCGGTCATCTGCGGCAGCAGGATCCGGAGCTGGGTCCCCTCGTTGTTGGGGTTGACTCCGAGGTCCGAGTCGCGGATCGCCTTCTCCATCGCGGCGAGCTGCGACATGTCGTACGGCTTGACGATGGCCATCCGCGGCTCGGGCACCCCGACGGATGCCATCTGGGTGATCGGCGTCGGGGTCCCGTAGTAGTCGAGCACGATGCGGGAGAACATCGCCGGAGTGGCCCGGCCGGTCCTGATCGCGCCCAGCTCCTCCTTGGCGTGCTCGACGGCGCGCTCCATCTTCTCCTCTGCTTCGAGCAGAGTCTCCTCGATCACCTGTTCCGTCGCCTCCTTCTGATGGTCCGGTGTCCCTGCTGGCACCTGCCGATACGGATCCGCCGTGCACGGCCCGGACCGGTCAGGTCGTGATCAAGGTACCGATGCGCTCGCCGGCGACCGCGCGCACGATCGTGTCGTCGCCCTGCGCCCCGAAGACCAACATCGGCAGGTCGTTGTCCATGCAGAGGCTGAACGCGGCGGCGTCGGCCACCCGCAGCCCGCGCCGCAGCGCCTCGGCGAAGGTCACCGTGTCGAGCTTGCTGGCGGTCGGGTCGGTCCGTGGATCGGCGGTATACACCCCGTCCACGCCGTTCTTGCTCATCAGCACCACGTCGGCGTGGATCTCCAGGGCACGCTGCGCCGAGACGGTGTCGGTGGAGAAGTACGGCATACCGGCACCCGCGCCGAAGATCACCACACGGCCCTTTTCCAGGTGCCGGATCGCACGCAGCGGGATGTACGGTTCCGCGACCTGGGCCATCGTGATGGCGCTCTGCACCCGGGTCTCGACGCCTTCCTTCTCCAGGAAGTCCTGCAGGGCCAGGCAGTTCATCACGGTGCCCAGCATGCCCATGTAGTCGGCCCGGGCCCGGTCCATGCCGCGCTTCTGCAGCTCGGCACCGCGGAAGAAGTTACCGCCGCCGACCACCACCGAAACCTGGACCCCGAGCCGGGAGACAGTCGCGATCTGCCGGGCGATGTCCTGCACCACATCCGGATCGACGCCGATCGCTCCGCCGCCGAATACCTCACCGGACAGTTTCAGCACCACCCGCCGGGACCGCCCGGGTGGGGGCGCGGTCGGGTCGTCCGCCGCCAGCGTGTGTCCACTCATTACCTGCGTCATCCGACCCGCCCTTCGCTAGCTGCCCTCAGCGCCGCCGTACTCACCCTCGTGCCCACACTACGGAACGAGGAGGCCGTGGTGCCTGTCACGTACACCAACGGCCTCCTCTGTCGATCGATCGTCTCGATCCTCACCGGGGACCTGTCTGCGTCGGCCGTCGACCGGCCGACGCGCCGGACACCCGGCCCGGACCGGGTCAGGCCTGGCCGACCTCGAACCGGACGAACCCGGTCACGTCGATGCCGGCCTCGGCCAGCACCTTCTTGACCGTCTTCTTGTTGTCCGCCACCGAGGCCTGCTCCAGCAGTACGAAGTCCTTGAAGAAGGCGTTCACCCGGCCCTCGATGATCTTGGGCATGGCCGCCTCCGGCTTGCCCTCCTCGCGGGCCGTCTGCTCGGCGATCCGGCGCTCCGACTCGACCGTCTCCGCCGGCACCTCCTCACGGGTGAGGAAGCGCGGCCGCATCGCGGCGATCTGCATCGCCACACCGCGGGCGTCGGCGTCGGCCGCCTCGTCCTCCTTGCCGGAGTACGCCACCAGGACGCCCACCTGCGGCGGCAGGTCCTGCGCCTTGCGGTGCAGATAGACCGTGACGGTGCCGTCGAGCCGGGCGAACCGGTTGAGCACCAGCTTCTCGCCGATCTTGGCGGACTGCTCCTGAACCGCGTCGGCGACCGGCCGGCCGTCCGGCAGGGTGGAGCCGAGCAGCGCCTCCGCGTCGGTGGCCTTGATCTGCTCGCCGTGCTCGACCAGCAACTGCGCGAAATCGATGAAGTCGGTGTTCTTCGCGACGAAGTCGGTCTCGCAGTTGAGCTCCAGCAGCGCCGACCCGGCGTGGGCCACCAGGCCGTTCGCGGCGGTACGGCCGGCCCGCTTGCCGACGTCCTTGGCGCCCTTGATCCGCAGGATCTCGACGGCCTTGTCGAAGTCGCCCTCGGCCTCCTGCAGCGCCTTCTTGCAGTCCATCATGCCGGCGCCGGTGAGGTCGCGGAGCTTTTTGACGTCCGCGGCGGTGAAGTTGGACATGACTCTCTCTTCAGTCTCGTCAGACGGCTTGGGTGGTCGTCATTCCGCAGCGGCGGCAGCGGGCTCGTTCTCTTTGCCGGCCGAGGGCTCGTTCTCCTTGTTGGCCGGCCCCTCGAGCAGCTCGCGCTCCCACTCGGGCAGCGGCTCGTCGGTGGCGACGGCGCCCGGCTCCGGCTTCTCCTCGGCACCACGCGACTTGCCGGAACGGGCGATCAGGCCGTCCGCCACGGCGGCCGCGACGACCCGGGTGAGCAGCTCGGCTGAGCGGATCGCGTCGTCGTTGCCCGGGATCGGGAAATCGACCTCGTCCGGGTCGCAGTTGGTGTCGAGCACCGCAATCACCGGAATGCCCAGCTTGCGGGCCTCGTCAACGGCGATGTGCTCCTTCTTCGTGTCGACGACCCAGATCGCCGCCGGCACCTTCTGCATGTCCCGCAGGCCGCCGAGCGTACGGCTGAGCTTGTCCTTCTCCCGGGACAGCTGCAGGGTCTCCTTCTTGGTGTAGCCCTGCGCGGTGCCGGTCAGGTCCAGCGCCTCCAGCTCCTTCATCCGCTGCAGTCGCTTGTACACCGTCTGGAAGTTGGTCAGCATGCCGCCGAGCCAGCGGTGGTTGACGTACGGCTGACCGACCCGGGTCGCCTGCTCGGCGATGGCCTCCTGCGCCTGCTTCTTGGTCCCGACGAACAAAATGTTGCCGCCGTCGGCCACCGTGTCACGGACAAAGGTGTACGCCTTCTCGATGTAGTCGAGGGTCTGGCGCAGGTCGATGATGTAAATGCCGTTACGCTCAGTGAAGATGAACCGCTTCATCTTCGGGTTCCAGCGCCGGGTCTGGTGCCCGAAGTGCACACCGCTCTCCAGCAGCTGACGCATGGTCACCACGGCCATGGTGTCTTCTCCCTGTATGTCCCTGGTTGTCACGCCGGCCGGCGGCCGGGCGTCCTGGCGCCCGGTCGGCGGTCATGGTGGGCCTGAGTGATCAGGACCAGGGGACCGTCGCCCCCACGGCTGTCGCCGGGGAGAAGGGCGCGCGAGGTCGACCGCGCGAGGCGGTCGCCGGTTGTCAAGTGTACGCCCTGCGCCGGGTCGCGACCCGGCCAGCCCGCATGGTTCAGCCCGCGAGTCCGGCCACCACGAACAGCAGCAGGCCGACCAGCAGATGCGCGGTCGGCGGACGCAGCCACGCCTCGACCGGGGAACCCACCTTGGTCGCCCCGGTGGCCAGCGCGTAGAGACCGATCCCGAACGCGGGCAGTCCGATCATCAGCGCCGTACCGGCGACCACCGCGCCGACCTCGGCCGGATCGGCCAGCGCTCCGTCCAGCAACAGCCGCAACGCCGGCACCTCGAAGATCATCACCAGGACGGCGAACAGGATCCCCAGCGCAGGACGTCGACTGCGGTACACCCCGTCGCTGACGACGCTGCCCACCGCTGCCCGCCGGCCGCCGTACTCCCCCATCGACGGCGGATCACCGGCCGGACGGGGGGTGACCGGCGGCATGAGCCCGGTGGGAATGTCGACCGAACTGGCCGACTCGTCCGGCCGCGCCTGGTCGGACCGCCGACCGGGGTCGGACCGCCTTGCGGACTCGGACCGCCGGCCGGCATCGACCGCCGGACCCGGCTCCGGCCGGGGCTCCGGGGTCGCAAACGGTGGACCGCTCGCCGGCCCGGGAGGTGCCGACGACGGCGGAGCGAACGGCGGTGCCGACGCCGGCGGAGCAAACGGCGGTGCCGACGCCGGAGCCCCGTACGGCGGTGCCGACGACGGTTCCGGCGCCGCGCGCCGCCGGCCACCTTCCGTCGTATCCGCCCGGGCAGCCCGGGCAGCCCGCAGTTCACCGGTACCGTCGCCGCTGGCGTACCGGCTGGTGCCGCCAAACGGGTCGTCACCGAACCGGTCGCTGCTCGACTCGGTGGATTGCCAGGACGGATCGACGTAGGTGCGCTCGGAGTACCACCGGGGATCGGGGTCGTCCGGATAGTTTCGGTTCGGGTCCACGGACAGGGACCGTATGTCACCGCAACCGCCGCCGCCACTCGGGTCCGCTCCACCGACGTCTCGGGCGATCTTGTACCGGTGCTGGTCAGACCGGCGCTAGCAGGTCGGCGGCCGGTGCCGTCGCGGCGTCCACAGCAAGCCCGCCGTCCACAACCACGGCGTACCGCACCGGGCATGAGCCAGCACCGCCGGGCACGTTGCCGGACATGACCAACATCAGGCAGGCCGTCGGCGCCTACGGCGAACGCTGTGCGGTACGGCACCTCGTTGACGCCGGGCTCATTGTCGTCGAACGCAACTGGCGCTGCGCGGCCGGCGAGATCGACATCATCGCCCGGCACGCCGACACCATCGTGTTCTGCGAAGTGAAGACCCGACGCAGTGGCCGCTACGGCGCGCCGGAGGAAGCGGTCACCGCGGCCAAGGCCCGGCGGATCCGCCGGCTGGCCGCCGGCTGGCTGGCCGCCAACCCGGGGCATGGCCGGCGACCGGTGCGATTCGATCTGATCTGCGTGACCGTCGGTCGGTCCGGCGCGGCCCAGGTCCGGCACCTGACGGCGGCCTTCTGACCAGCGTCGCCCGACCCGTCGGCGTCACCCGGCAGCCGCCGCCTAGCAGCCGGCGTCAACCGGTCGCCGCGTTGTCCACAGCGGGACCTTCATCCACAGGCGCGCCCCTGCCCGGCCCGGCGGCCCGGGTCGCGGACAGCCACCGTCATGCCATGAGAAACGACATCCACCGCCCGCCGCGCGCCGACGACCGACCACCACCATCCACGGAGGATGGCCGACCGCTGGAGACCGGACGATGAGCTACGCGAAGGTGCTCTGCGTCGGCCTGGTCGGCGTCACCGGGCATCTCGTGGAGGTGGAGGCCGACCTCGCCGCCGGGCTCCCCGCAGTGATCATCTCGGGGTTGCCGGACACCACCCTGCACGAGGCACGGGACCGGGTACGCGCCGCGATCGTCAACTCCGGGCAGCACTGGCCGAACCGGCGGATCACCGTCAACCTGCTACCGGCGACGCTGCCCAAGGTCGGTTCGGGGTTCGATCTCGCAGTGGCCACCGCGTTGCTCGGCGGCACCGGAGAACTGCCGCTCGCCCCCGTCGACGGGGTGGCGCTGCTCGGCGAGCTGGGCCTGGACGGCACCGTACGACCGGTGCGCGGGCTGCTGCCCATGGTGGTGGCGGCGGCCCGGGCCGGGGTGACCCAGGTGGTGGTGCCGGCCGCCAACGCGGCCGAGGCAGCGGTGGTGCCGGGGGTGCGGGTCAAGGCCGTCGACACGCTGCACCGGCTGATCGCGTTCATCCGCGGCGCCGACGAGCTGCTCGATCCCCCGCCACCGAAGCCAGGAGCCGTCCAGGCCGGCCCGGACCTCGCCGACGTCGCCGGGCAGGCGTTCGGCAAGCGGGCCCTGGAGATCGCCGCGGCCGGCGGCCACCACCTGGCGCTGATCGGGCCGCCCGGTGCCGGCAAGACCATGCTGGCGGAACGGCTCCCCGGCCTGCTGCCGCCGTTGGACGACACGGCGGCGCTGGAGGTCTCCGCGCTGCACTCGATCGCCGGAGTGCTGCCACCGGGCAGCGCGCTGCTACGCCGACCGCCGTTCCAGGCCCCGCACCACTCGGCGACCGTCGCATCGCTGGTCGGCGGCGGTTCCGGGCTGGCCCGCCCCGGCGCGGTCTCACTGGCTCATCACGGTGTCCTGTTCCTCGACGAGGCACCCGAGTTCCACAGCCGGGTGCTGGATTCGTTGCGGCAGCCGCTGGAGAAGGGGCGGGTGCTGATCACCCGTGCCCTGGGGGTCACCGAGTACCCCGCCCGGTGCCAGCTCGTGCTCGCGGCCAATCCGTGCCCATGCGCCCGGCCGGCGGGCGATCAGTTCTGCGAGTGCCCGCCCGTGGTACGGCGCCGCTACCGTAGCCGGCTGTCCGGTCCCCTGATGGATCGCATCGACCTGCAGGTGAGCCTCACCGCGCTGCGGGCCGTGGACCTGATGACGAACCAGACGCCGGCGGAACCGACCGCGACGGTGGCCGCCCGGGTGGCCGCCGCCCGCGAGGCCGCCAGGCAGCGCTGGGCCGGCCAGGGCTGGCGGACCAACTCGGTGGTCCCCGGACCCGCGTTGCGACGCCCGCCGTGGCGGCTGCCCGCCGGTGAGACCGCCGCACTGCGGCGGCGGCTGGACGTCGGTGCGATCTCCGCCCGGGGCTTCGACCGCATTCTGCGACTCGCCTGGTCAATCGCGGACCTGGACGGACGGTCCCGGCCGGACTCGGCCGACATCGACGAAGCCATCCAGCTGCGGACGGGCGAGCTGTGATGCCGGGCACCGAACCGGCCGGCAGCCGGCTGGCCCGGATCGCGTTGACCTGGCTCGCCGAGCCGGGAAACGAAGCCGTGCACCGGCTCGTGGCGGCGGTCGGCCCGGTCGAGGCGCTGGCCCGGCTACGCGGCGGGCGGAGTCCGGACGACCCGACCCGGACGGCGAGCTCCGCGCGGCTGGCGACCGCCGATCCGCTGCAGGTGGCCGCCGCCGCTCTCGACCGGGCGGCGCGGGTCGGCGCCCGGCTGGTGACGCCGGAGGATCCGGACTGGCCGCGCCAGGTCGAGGACCTGACCCGGCTGGCCCGTCGCCCCGACGGCGGGTCGGGCAGTGCCGGTTCCGGAGGTTCCCGGGGCGGCGCACCACCGCTGGCCATGTGGATCCGTGGGCCGCTGCCGCTCGCCGAGGCGCTGGCCCGGTCGGTCGCCGTGGTCGGTTCCCGGGCACCCAGCGAGTACGGACGTCACGTCAGCATGGAGTTCGGCCACGGCCTTGCCGAGCAGGGTTGGACGATCGTCTCCGGAGGTGCGTACGGCATCGACGCCTGCGCCCACCGCGGTGCGCTCGCCGCTGGCGGCTGCACGGTAGCGGTGCTGGCCTGCGGGATCGACCGGCCGTACCCCGCCGGCAACACCGCGATGTTCGACCAGATCGCCGAGTCCGGGCTGCTGGTCAGTGAGTGGCTGCCCGGCGCCGAGCCGCTGCGGCACCGGTTCCTCACCCGCAACCGGTTGATCGCCGCCGCCACGGCCGGGACCGTGCTGGTCGAGGCCGGTGCCCGTAGCGGGGCCGCCCAGACGGTCCGGCGCGCGTTGGCCCTGGGCCGGGCGACCATGGTGGTGCCGGGGCCGGTCACCTCCGCCGTGTCGGTCGGCTGTCACGAGATTCTGCGCGACCACCCGCAGGCCCGGCTCGTCGCCGGGGTCGCCCACGTGCAGGAGGAGATCGGCCGGATCGGTATCGACCTCGCACCACCACCACGCGGGCCCGAGCGTCCCCGTGACTCGCTCGACCCCCAGGCGGCGCGGGTCCTGGAAGCGGTTCCCGGGCGCGGCTCGGTCGACCTGGACGAGCTGGCCGGCCGGGCCGGCGTCGACATTCGCACCGCGATGCGTACGGTCTCCGCTCTGCAGGCCCGAGGCCTGCTCACCGGTGCGGACGGACGCTACCGGTTGCCGCCCCGGTCCGCCACCGGGGTCGGTCGGCGTGGCGACTTGACCGATCAGGCCGCCGGGCCGACGGTCGGGAGGTGAGCGACGACGGCAGCCGGGGCACCGCCGCGCGGCACGCCGAGTTGCCGTCCGGCCTGCGCGACGCCGTGGACGCCTTCGCGCGGCACCTCGCCCTGGTCGACAACCGTTCGGCCCACACCGTACGGGCGTACGTCGGTGACGTCGTGTCGCTGCTCGACCACGCCGCCCGGATGGGGGTCCACTCACCCGCCGGGCTCGACATCACGGTGTTGCGCAGCTGGCTGGCTCGGCAACGGACGTTCGGCGCCGCCCGGGCTACGCTGGCTCGGCGGGCGGCGGCCGCCCGCGCCTTCAGCGGCTGGGCGCACCGAACTGGGTTGACCAGCGCCGATCCCGGTGCGGCGCTGGCCAGCCCTCGACCGCACCGGACGCTGCCGGCGGTGCTGCGCGTCGAGCAGGCCGCACAGCTGATGCCGGACGGCGACGGCAGCGACTCGGAGGCTCAGCCGGCCGGGGAACAGGCCCGGGAACCGACCGGCACCGGTCCGGACGGCCCGCTGCGGCTACGCGACCGGCTGGTCCTGGAGCTGCTGTACGCGACCGGGGTCCGGGTGAGCGAACTCTGCGGGCTCGACCTCGCCGACCTCGACCCGGGCCGACGGGTACTCCGGGTGCTGGGCAAGGGCGGCCGGGAGCGGACCGTGCCGTACGGGGTGCCGGCCGGGGCGGCGATCCACGACTGGCTGGCCCGGGGGCGACCGGCGCTCGCGTCGCCCCACTCCGGCGAGGCGCTCCTGCTCGGCGCGAAGGGCGGCCGGCTCCAGGCCACGGTGGTCCGCCGGATCGTCGCCGCGGCTGCCCGCGACGCGGGCGTACCCCGCGTCACCCCGCACGGGCTGCGCCACTCGGCGGCCACCCACCTGTTGGAAGGTGGCGCCGACCTGCGATCGGTCCAGGAGTTGCTCGGGCACGCCTCGCTGGCCAGCACCCAGCTCTACACCCACGTGTCGGTGGAGCGGCTGCGGGCAGCGTACCGGCAGGCACATCCGCGGGCCTGAGGCTGCCGGCCGGCCCGGCGGACGGGCCGCGCACCCGGAGCGTTCCGGGGCGGCGGCTCGCCTAAAATGTGCCGTTGACATCTCCCCCTGCTGAAGCAGGGAGATTCGACCCTCACGGGTCGAGTTTTCTGCTTCGCAGACCACAGCCGACCCGAATCAACGGCAAGGGACGGAGTACCGCCCATCGGTCTTACACAGTCTCCACAGACGTCACTTCCCACCAGCCCGGCGGTAGGCCCGACCGGCTTGGTCGTCACCGGAAGGGCAACGTCACGTTAGCACACCTGTCCGTACGCCGGATGTCCCGGTGCGCGGGTACTGGACGTCGATCCGCCCCCGCGGCGAATCGACTTTCCCTGTCCTGCTCCGCAGGAGTCCGTTTCCTCCCCGGCCGCAACGCCGGAGTATCCGCGGAAGGCATCTGATGAGCGGCGGCCTGGTCCCACCCGAACCGCTACCCGGCGCACGGATGCTGTTCTCCCTCGACCCAGCGGTCACCCACCTCAACCACGGCGCGTTCGGCGCGGTCCCAGTCTCGGTACAGCGGGTGCAGCAGCGGCTACGCGACGAGATGGAGGCCGACCCGCAGCGGTTCTTCACCCAGGGTCTGCTGGATCGGATCGGCCACACCCGCCGCCATCTGGCCGCTTTCCTCGGTGCCGACCCGGAAGGCGCCGCACTGGTCGACAACGTCACCGTCGCCGCCGCGACCGTGCTGCAGACGCTGCGTCTGGGCAGCGGTGACGAGGTGCTGTTGACCGACCACGGGTACGGCGCGGTCGCGCTCTCGGTCGAGCGGGAGTGCCGGCGTACTGGCGCGACAGTACGCGTCGTAGCGGTGCCCCTGGGGGCACCGGCCGAGGAGGTCGTCGAGCGGCTGCGCGCCGCGCTCCGGCCGGGCCGGACCCGGCTGCTGGTGGTCGACCAGGTCACCTCGCCGACCGCGCAGGTGTTCCCGGTCGCCGAGCTGGTCCCGGTGGCCCGTGACGCCGGCGTACCGGTCCTGGTCGACGCCGCCCACGTACCGGGGATGCTGGCGGTCGAGGTCGACCGGATCGGCGCCGACTTCTGGGTGGGCAACCTGCACAAGTGGGCGTTCGCGCCGCGCGGCACGGCGCTGCTGGCGGTCGCGCCCCGATGGCGGGAACGGCTTGAGCCGCTGGGGGTCTCCTGGGAGCAGGAATCCGGGTTCCCGTCGCGGGTGGAGTGGCAGGGCACCCGCGACTACACCGCGTGGCTGGCTGCGCCGGCTGGCCTGTACGCGTTGCGCAGCCTCGGCCTGGACCGGGTCCGAGCGCACAACGCCGCACTGGTCGATTACGGCCAGCGGACCATCGCCGACGCGCTAGGGGTCCCGCCGCAGCGGCTGCCGGTACCCGATCCGCACCGACCGGAGTCGGCCCAGCTGGCCATGCGGCTGGTCCCGCTACCGGCCGGCGTGGCCGACAGCGCTGTCGCAGCGGCCGCGCTGCGTCGTCGGATCGCCGACGACCTGGCCACCGAGGTGTCGGTCGCCTGGTGGTCCGATCGGGCGTGGCTGCGAATCTGCGCTCAGGTCTACAACCGGGCAGCAGACTACGACCGGCTCGCGGAGCTGCTGCCCGCGCTGCTACACCGGGCCGGCTGACCCGAGCGGCAGCAGGCGGACACGTCCGTTGCCGAGCAACAGCAACGGATCGAGGTAGCTGCCGTCCGTCAGCCGCAGGCCCCAGTGCAGGCACGCGTCGGCAGGACAACCCGGATGGCCGTCGGTGACGGTGCCGATCGGACGGCCTGCGCTGACCTCAGTGCCGACGGCGAGCCAGCCGTCCACGGGTTCGTAGGTGGTCCTGAATCCACCCGGGTGACTGATGCTCACCACGCCCCGGTCGACGATCCGACCGGAGTGGCTGACCGTGCCGGCCCCGGCGGCGTACACGGTGGCACCGACGTCAGCGGTGAGATCGACGCCCCGGTGTCCGCGCCCCCAGGGCACCGGGGGCGGGTCGAATCGGCGGCTCAGCGTGACGGCGCCGGCCAGTGGCGGGTGGAAACGCGGGTCTGCGGCTGGGCGCGCGAACCTGGTCGGTTGTGGTTTGGCAGCGGCGACCGACACCGTTGCGGGGACTGCGGGCGCAGTGCTGAACAGGATCGCCGCGACCAGCATCGGCAGGAGCAGGAATCTCATGCCGACAGGCTGGCACCCGACCGGGGTACGGCCTCGACGGGCGGACGACAGGCTGTGGATGCTGGCTCAGCTGTGGAGAACGGAATTTCGCCGCAGTCGATCTGCTATGGACCGGCCATTGAAGTCAGCCGCTGAACCCAGAATCTGCCGGTAGTGAGATTTCCGGCTTGTCCAACTCTTCCACATTTACATCCTTGAACGTCATTACTCTGACGTTCTTCACGAAACGGGCAGGACGGTACATGTCCCACACCCAGGCATCGTGCATCTCGACCTCGAAGTACACCTCGCCGTCAGAATTGCGCACGTGCAGGTCGACCTGGTTCGCCAGGTAGAAGCGACGCTCGGTCTCGACGACGTACGAAAACTGGCGGACGATGTCGCGGTACTCCCGGTAGAGCTGCAGCTCCATCTCTGTCTCGTACTTCTCGAGATCCTCGGCGCTCATCGCCATCCGCCTTCCATGACCACATCTTCCCCCAGTAGCGCCGGTTGGCGAAGCTGCTCGTCCAACGCCACGCCGACGGTACCCCGGATGGGGTCCGGACGCCCCATCGGCTCACGGATGCCGATGTCGGCCGAGCCGGTTCCATCGGCCCGGCCAGCTTCAGCGGCCGGTCGGCGGGAGCGGGGCGGACTCGCGGACCGGCCCGAGGCGGCCGCCACGTTGACGTACGAGAACCGGTGCTCGACACACGGCCCCTGCCGACTCAACGCGGCCTGATGCTCGGCGGTGGCGTAGCCCTTGTGCTCGGCGAAGCCGTAACCCGGGAACCGCCCGTCGAGCTCGACCATCAGCCGGTCCCGAGTGACCTTCGCGAGCACGCTGGCCGCCGCCACGCAAGCCGCCACCCGGTCGCCCTTCCACACCGCGAGCCCGGGCGCACCGAGCCCGTCAACGCCGAACCCGTCGGTCAACACGTACTCAGGTGCGGGGCTGAGCCCGGCCAGCGCCCGGCGCATCGCGGCGAGATTGCACACGTGCAGGCCCCGACGGTCGATCTCGTCGGCCGAGACGACCACGATCCGGTGGGCGAGTGCCCGGTCACGGACCGAGGCGTAGACCCGCTCCCGCGCCGCCGGGGTGAGCAGCTTCGAATCGGCCAGCCCGTCGATCTCGCCCCGCCGGCCCGGCGCGAGCACCACCGCGGCCGCCACCAGCGGCCCGGCACACGCACCCCGACCGGCCTCGTCAGCGCCGGCCACGTGGGCGAATCCGCGCCGCCGCAGAGCCTGCTCCAACGCGTAGAGCCCGGCGTCGCGGCGCACCACGGTACGCGGTGGAGTCAGCACGGTTCGGCCTCTCCCGTCAGCCGGCGCAGCAGGGTCGGCAGCTCCGGCGGATAGACCCGTTCCGGGGTGGTCGCGAGCTCACCGACCGGCCACCACCGGTGGGCGTCGATCGTACGGCGTTCGATGTCGTCGAACCCGCTCGTGTCGACCTGCCAGTTGGGCACCCGCAGCAGGAAGAAGTGCTGTTCCTGGCGGTACCACCGGCCGTCGAACGGGAACTCGACGGTTTCCCGCCAGACCGGCGCGCCCAACTCGGTAGGTGTCACGCGCAGGCCGGTCTCCTCGGCCAACTCGCGGACCGCGCCGTCGACCGGGGTCTCGCCGGACTCCAGTCCACCGCCGGGGGTGAACCAGTACCGGTGTCCGGGACGGGCCGGGTCGTACCCGCGTAGCAGCAACACACGACCCGCAGAGTCGACGAGCAGGACCCGGGCCGCGTGCCGGTTGCGCGCCGGCTCCGGCGCGCGGTCCACCGTCAGCTCCGCGTCGGTCACCCGACCAGAGTAGGAGAACAAGCCGACCGGCACGACAGGTGGGCCGCAGCCGCAGCCGACCGCACCGTCCGGGTTGGCGTGAACCGACCGGTCACGGTCCCGAACTCGGAACGGTTTCGAACGGCTCCGGCACGGTGAGCCAGGTGGCCCGGTCCAGTGGCCAGAAGACGGTGAACGCTCGGCCGACCACGGTGTCCTCGGAGATGGTCGCGTAGTCGATGTCGCCGCTGCGGTCCCAGTGCTCCAGCGAGTCGCCCGAGGCCGACCGATGGTCGCCCATCACCCAGAGCCGTCCTTCCGGCACGGTGATGTCGAACGGACCGACCGCGGCGGGATCGCTGATCCCGCCCTCGGAGTAGATGTACGGCTCGTCCAGCGGCTGGCCGTTGATGATCAACCGCTCCTCGGCGTCACAGCACTCGACCCGGTCTCCACCGACCCCGATGACCCGCTTGATGAAGTCCTCGCCGTCCGGGTTGCTGCTCCACTCCGGTGGCGCCCGGAACACGACGATCTCGCCGCGCTCGGGCGATCGGAAGTGGTAGACGACCTTGTTGACCAGCACCCGGTCGTTGATGTCGAGGGTGTGCTCCATCGACGGCGACGGGATGTAGAAGGTCTGCAGGACGAACGCCCGGACCAGGACCGCGACGAGGACCGCCACACCCAACAGGATCGGTAGTTCGCGCCAGAAGGAATTGGGCTTCTTCTTCTCGGTCTGCTCGTCGATCACAACCGGAGCCTACGACGTCTGGCTGAGAACAGCGGCACGGAGCGCGAAGCAAAAAGTAGCGGAATCATCACTGGTAGCACGATCACCAGGTCACCGGAGGTCTCCGGAACGTCCGGCGGCTGGTCGACCGCCGCCGGGGTCGGAGCCGTCGGCGGCAGGCTGTCGAAGGTGTCCGGCACGGACAGTCCGTCCCAGCGGTCCTGGGGCCAGACGATCACGAAGGCCCGGCCGATGACGTTGTCGATCGGCACCGGGCCCTGGCAGCGGGAGTCCTGTGAGACCAGTCGATGGTCGCCCATCACGAACAGGTGTCCAGGCTCGACCACGACCTCAGCGAACTGCCGGGATCGGCACTCACCTGGGCTCGGTGGGACGTCCAGCGGCGAGTCCTCCAGGACGTAGCCGGCCTCGTCCAACGGCTGGTCGTTGACGGTCAACCGGCCCTGGTCGTCGCAGCAACGAATCCGGTCACCCGGCACGCCGATGACCCGCTTGATGAAGTCTTTCTCACCCGGTCGACCAACCCCGACCAGATCGCCAACGGTGCGGCCGAGTTTGGCGACGAAACCGAGGTCCGGGTCGTCGGTGTGCTCCGGTGCCCAGTCGTTGGTGCCCCGGAAGACGATGACCTCGCCGCGCACCGGATCCCGGACGTCGTAAACAACCTTGTTGACCAACACCCGGTCACCGACCAGCAGCGTGTCCTCCATGGAGCCGGACGGGATGAAGAACGCCTGCAGCAGGAAGGAGCGGATCAACACGGCCAGACAGAAGGCCACCACCAGCAACAGCGGCAACTCCTGCCACAGTGGCATCTGCCGACGCCTGCGCTGCACCATCTGCATGCCGGACCGGCCCGACCGACGCGGGCGTGCCACCGACCGGCCGTCCCGACGGTTGCGCTGCGAGCGCGCGCCCGACCCGGCGCGCCGCTGCCACTGATCCTGGTCTCCTTGTGGATACACGCTACGCATCTCCCCGGTCCCGAGACACGGCGCTACCGCCCACGGCGCCTCTCGTCAGGCGCCACGAGCGGTAGCACAGTTGACTCCCGCCGCCGCGACGATCGCCGCGGACGTAGCGCTCCCCATCGGTCACTACCGCAAGGGTAGTTGGCGAAAGCTCCCAGCGGCAGTCCCGAGATCGGGAACCGGGATCAGCAGGCTCAGCTGACCTGCTTCTCCCGCTTTTCCTTGATCTTGGCGGCCTTGCCACGGAGTTCCCGCAGGTAGTACAGCTTGGCGCGACGGACGTCACCACGGGTCACCATCTCGATCCGGTCGATGGCCGGGCTGTTGACCGGGTAGGTCCGCTCGACTCCGACACCGAAGCTGACCTTGCGGACGGTGAAGGTCTCCCGCAGGCCGGCACCCTGCCTGCGGATCACCACGCCCTGGAAGACCTGCACCCGGGACCGGTTACCTTCGACGACCCGGGCGTGCACCTTGAGCGTGTCACCGGCGCGGAAGTCCGGAAGGTCGGTCCGCTGCGACTGGGCGTCAAGAGCGTCCAGCGTGTTCATCGCTGCATCCTTGGGCTACTCAAGGCGCACCGTCTCGCGGTGCGCGGATGGATGATTCTGATCCCGGGCCGGAACGCTCGACGCCGCAGCATTCGATGCCGCAACGTTCGACGCCTTCCCGCTGGCGGGATCCTCGCAGCCGGACACGCATGCCCGTCTGCGGCAACCCCACTACTCTGCCACATCACCGGCCGGCAGTTGAAATCCGGCCGCCACCAGCAGCGCAATGTCTTTTTTGTCGAGTTTCCCGGCGGGCAGTCCGGCGATCAGATCCGGCCGACGCGACGCCGTACGGAGCAGCGCCTGATCTCGCCGCCACCGGGCGATCCGGCCGTGATCGCCCGATCGTAGTATCTCCGGCACCTCGCGTCCCCGCCACTGCGGCGGCTTGGTGTAGACCGGCCCCTCCAGCAACCCGTCCGAGTGGGACTCCTCGACGAGCGATCCGGCGTTGCCGAGCACTCCGGGAATCAACCGGGTCACCGCCTCCAGGATGGCCAGCACGGCGACCTCACCGCCGAAGATGACGAAATCGCCGAGGGACACCTCGGTCACCGGCAGCGCTGCCGCCGCCTCGTCGATCACCCGCTGGTCGATCCCCTCGTAGCGGCCACAGGCGAAGATCAGTCGGGGCTCGGCGGCCAACCGCTGCGCCATCGCCTGGTCGAACCGCTCCCCCACCGGGGTCGGCACCACCAGCCGCGCGGGCGGCCGTCCGGCAGCGGCCAACTCGTCCAACGCCGCGCCCCACGGCTCCGGGCGCATCACCATTCCGGCGCCACCGCCGTACGGAGTGTCGTCCACCGTCCGATGCACGTCGTGCGTCCAGCGGCGCAGGTCGTGCACCTCGACACTGAGCAGGCCGGCCCGGCGCGCCCGGCCGATCAGCGACAGGTCCAGCGGCGCCAGATAGTCCGGAAAGATGGTGACGACGTCCACCTGCAGCGCCGCCGCGCCGGACGGCATCGGGGCGCTCACAGGTCGAGCAGGCCGGGTGGGGCGTCGACGACCACCCGTCCACCGGCGAGATCCACTTCCGGCACGATCGCCCGGACGAACGGCACCAGGGCGGACCCGCCGCCGGGCCGGCGGAGCACCAGCAGATCGGATGCGGGCGCATGGTCGATCCGGGCCACCTCGCCGAGAGCCTCACCGGACGGCGTGACCGCCGACAGGCCGACCAGCTGGTGATCGTGGTACTCGTCCGGATCCTCCGGGGTGGCGATGTCGCTGCTGTCCACGCAGAGCAGTACGCCCCGCAACGCCTCGGCAAGGTCGCGGTCGACAACCCCGGCGAACTGCACCAACGGCCGGCCCTGATGCCAGCGGACCGCCTCGATGGTCAACCGGTCAGGGACGCGGACCAGGGTCGCGCCGGGCGGTGGCGGCTGCTGCGGTTCGCGGGCGGCCGGCACCGCCGCCGGATCGGTGATCAACACCGATCCGGCGGCGAACCGGATCTCCGGTTCGTCGGTCCGGACCTCAACCGTGACCTCGCCACGGATTCCGTGTGGTCGGCCGATCCGACCGACGATCAACAGCATCAGTACGAGTCGACGATGTCGACCCGCACACCACGCCCGCCGATCGAACCGATCACCTGACGCAGCGCCTTGGCGGTACGCCCGCCGCGGCCGATCACGGTGCCGAGGTCCTCCGGGTGCACCCGCACCTCCAGGCGCTTGCCCCGGCGCGAGTCGACCAGCCGGACCCGTACATCGTCGGGGTGGGTGACGATCCCCTTGACCAGGTGCTCCAGCGCGGGCCGGAGGACCATGTCAGGCCTGCTCGCCGGAGCCGGCACCGGTGGGCTCCTCGGTCTTGGCCGGCGCTTCGGCAGCCGCCGGCTCGGACTTCGCTTCGGCCTTGGCTTCAGATTTCGCTTCGGCCTTCTTCTCGGCCTTCTTCGCCGGCTTGGTCGGCGTGTCCGCGACGCCCGCGGCGGCCTTCGCCTCCGCCTCGTACGCCGCCTTGCGGTCGGCCCGCTCGGGCGCCACCAGCAGCGGCGGCGGGGCGGGCAGGCCCTTGAACTTCTGCCAGTCGCCGGTCTTCTCCAGCAGGCGCTGGACGGCCTCGCTCGGCTGGGCGCCGACCGAGAGCCAGTACTGGACACGGTCCGAGGTCACCTCGATGACCGACGGATCTTCCTTCGGGTGGTAGATCCCGACGAACTCGATCGCCCGCCCGTCGCGCTTGGTACGCGAGTCGGCGACGACGATGCGGTACTGCGGGTTGCGGATCTTGCCCATCCGCAGAAGCCGGATCTTTACGGCCACGGTTTGTTCGCTCCTGTTGCGATCTTCACCGGCCCCCGAGGGCGGTGCGCGGGTGAACGCCGACCGGCACAGTGGGGTTGGGCCAGAGGCAGCTCGGGTGGACTGGCGACGTGCCCGGGTAGAGGGCGCCGAACACGTACCGGATACCAACACGCTATTGTGCCAGACCCGCGGCGTACCGCCACACCCGGTGGCCCCGGTGGGTCGCCGGCCAGTCCGGTGCCCGGCGGTCAGCCGGCTGCCGGCGGGCGGTCCCAGCCGGGCGGCAGCTCGGCCGGCGGCGCCCAGGCCGGGTCCGGCCGGAAGTCACACCATGTGCCGTCGAACGGAAAGTCACCCGCCTCGGCGATCTTGATCACCCGTCGCCCCTCGGCCCGTACCGCCGCCTCGTCACGCACCCAGTAGTGCTCCGGGAAGGCGAGCCGCTCGGCAAACTCCTCCTCGTCCTTCCAGACCCAGCTGCGGTCCGGGCGGACCACCACGTCCAGGTCCTGGTCGACCACGTCCACCCCGGCGAGGTCACCGTCGGCCCAGCGCACGCCGGGCTCTTCGAGGTTGACGTACCAGTTGAGGAAGTTCCCGGCGTCGTCGCGGAACCACCAGACCGAATGGGCGGCCCCGGCGGGCAGGAACTTCAGCACCGGCGGGCCGAGCCAGCGGCCGTGCTTGATCCGGTACGACCGGGTGATCCACTCGGTGAACGGCATCGCCCGCATGCCACGGCCGTCGTCGGCCACCTCGTTGACCACCGGCGAACCCCGGTCGACCCAGACCAGCAGGCCCCGCTCGTCGTCGACGACGACCCGGGCCGGACGGACCCAGCCGAGACGCCCGCGCCGCACATTCCGATGCATGATCAACTGACCGGGCTGAAACCGCATGCTCATCTCCCTCGCTCACCATGCCCAACGACAGCGGCACCGCCCACGAACGGCCTGACGGCGAGGCCGTCCACCAACGGCCTGACAGCGGTGCCGCCCGCGAACGGCCCGACAGCGACACCGCCCACCAACGGGCGGCGCCGCTCACCGACCGCAGGGCAGGGCGTCAGTACGAGCGGGCAAGCACCGCGACCAGGTCGGGCTCGTCGTCGGAGTCGGGCACCGAGCCGTCCGGACGCAGCAGGCAGCGTACGGTGACGCCCTGCGCGTTGACCTCCGCCTCACCCGCCGGGCCGACCACCGACCACGGCACCCTGGCCCATCCGGTCGCCGCGGCGGCGACGGCGTCGGCGAGGGTGCCGACCTCGACGGTACGCGCCTGACGCAGCGCCAGCGCCTGGTCGTAGAGCCGCTGCTGGTCGGCGTCGAGGGCGTCGCGGACCGCGCCGACCACGTCGGCGACCGGCACCGGGGTCTTCGACCCGTCGGTACGCCGGACCAGCACCGCGTTGCCGGTGGCCAGGTCGCGCGGGCCGACCTCGACGCGTACCGGGTATCCCTTGAGCTCGGCGTCGACGGCCCGGCGGCCGAACGGCGTGTCCACCCGGTCGTCCAGGCCGACCCGTACGCCGGCGTCACGCAACGCGTCGCGCAACTTGGCCGCCGCCTCGGCGACCCCGTCGCCGGCCTTGACCACCATGACGTACGCCTGGACCGGGGCCAGCCGTGGCGGCACCCGCAGCCCGTTGTCGTCGCCGTGCACCATGATCAGCCCGCCCAGCATCCGGGTGGAGACCCCCCAGGAGGTGGTCCAGGCGTGTTCGACGGCCCGCTCGGCGGAGGTGTAGGTGATGTCGAACGCGCGGGCGAAGTTCTGCCCGAGCTCGTGCGAGGTGCCCAGCTGCAGCGCCTTGCCGTCGGCCATCATCCCTTCGAGGGTGTACGTGCTGGTGGCCCCGGCGAAGCGCTCCCGGGCGGTCTTGCGCCCGACCAGCACCGGGATGCCGAGCACGTTGACCATGAAGTCCTCGTAGACCTCGTGCAGGATCCGTCGGGCGTACGCCCGCGCGTCGGCTTCGTCGGCGTGCGCGGTGTGCCCCTCCTGCCAGAGGAACTCGCTGGTCCGCAGGAACACCCGGGGGCGCAGCTCCCAGCGCACCACGTTGGCCCACTGGTTGAGCAGCAGCGGCAGGTCCCGGTAGGAGTCGACCCACTTGGCCATGAACTCGCCGATCACCGTCTCGCTGGTCGGCCGGACCACCACCGGCTCGGCGAGTTGCTTGCCGCCGCCATGGGTGACCACCGCGAGCTCCGGCGAGAAGCCCTCGACGTGCTCGGCCTCGCGGCGCAGGTAGCTCTCCGGGATGAACAGCGGGAAGTACGCGTTCTCCGCGCCGGCCGCCTTGATCCGGTTGTCCATCTCGGACTGCATTCGCTCCCAGATGGCGTACCCGGCCGGCCGGATCACCATGGTGCCGCGCACCGGTCCGTTGTCGGCGAGCTGCGCCTTGGCGATCAGATCCTGGTACCAGCGGGGGAAGTCCTCCGCACGAGGTGTGAGCACGCGGGCCATGACCGGACATCCTATGCGCCGACGGTGGCGGCTGCGCGACGCACCCGCCGTCGACGGGTCAGCGCAGTACCGGCCGTCACTGTGAGCGCAAGACCAGCGGCCAGCTCAGCGCAGCACCCGCCCCCGCAGGATGATCCGTTCAGGTGCGTGGACCACCCGCAGGTCGGCACGCGGGTCCGCCGGATACACGACCAGGTCGGCGAGCCCGCCCTCGACCAGGCCGGGGAAGCCGAGCCAGTCCCGGGCACCCCAGGAGGCGGCGGCCAGCACCGCCTCGGCCGGCATGCCCGCCTCGGTGTGCAGGGTGAGCATCTCGTCGGCGGCCCGGCCGTGGGCGATGCCGCCACCGGCGTCGGTGCCGACGAAGATCGGTACGCCGGCTTCGTGCGCGGCGCGTACCACCTCGGGGAACCCGTCCCGCAGGCTGATCATGTGGGCGGCGTACCGGGGGAACTTCTCCCGGGCCCGGTCGGCGATCCCGCCGAACGTCGCGATGTTGATCATCGTCGGGATCAACGCGGTCCGGTGCCGGGCCATCTCGTCGATCAGGTCGGGGCTCAGCCCGGTGCCGTGCTCGACCGAGTCGACCCCGGCCCGGACCAGGATCCGTACCGCCTCCTCGTCGAAGGTGTGCGCGGCGACCCTGGCGTTGGCCCGGTGCGCGGTGGCGATGGCGTCGGTCATCGCCTCCGCCGACCAGGCCGGGGCGAGGTCCCCCGCGGACCGCTCGATCCAGTCGCCGACCAGCTTGACCCAACCGTTGCCTGCCCTGGCCTGCTCGGCCACCGTGTCGGACAACCGCTCTGCCGGCACCTCGACGCCGATGTCGCGCAGGTAGCGCCGGGGCGGCGCGACGTGCCGGCCGGCGCGGGCCAGCCGGGGCAGGTCCGGTTCGTCGTCGAGTTGCGGGTACGGGTACGGCGACCCGGCGTCGCGCAGCGCCAGTACGCCGGCGTCCCGGTCGACGCCGGCCAGCCGGCGGGCGTCGTCGAGCGAGCCGATCGGCGTCCCGCCCCGGGCGATGCCGATGTGGCAGTGCGCGTCGACCAGCCCGGGCAGGATGAAACCGCCGTCGACCACGGTGGTCGCGCCGGGCACCGGATGCAGCGTCACCCGGTCGCCCACCAGCCACAGGTCCCGGGTCCGGTCCTCGGGCAGCACGACCCCGCGGACATGCAGCGGCACGGGCGCGGGGTCGACGGCGCTCAGCCCTTCTCCCGCTTGTTCAACTTGTTGAAGTCGATCTTGGGGAGCTTGAAGCCGGGCGGCAGACCGTCGCCGCCGCCCAGCGCGTTCGGGTCGAGGCCGGGCGGCAGCTGCGGCATGCCGCCCGGGAAGCCGGCCGGCACCCCACCGCCGCCGCGCTGGCGGGCACCGCCGCCACGGTTGCCGCCCTTGTTCCCCTTGCGCTTGTTCTTCGGCGACTTGGTCGCCTTGCGCCGCCCGCCACCGGGCAGACCCATCATCCCGCCCATCTGCTTCATCATCTTCTGCGCCTCGGCGAAGCGGTTGAGCAGCTGGTTGACGTCCATCACGGTGACCCCGGAGCCGTTGGCGATCCGGGCCCGGCGCGACCCGTTGATGATCTTCGGGTTGGTCCGCTCCCCGGGCGTCATCGAGCGGATGATCGCGGTGACCTTGTCGAAGTGCTTGTCGTCGACCTCGGCCAGCTGGTCCTTCATCTGCCCCATGCCGGGCATCATGGCCAGCACGTTGGCGATCGGCCCCATCCGGCGCACCGCGATGAGCTGGTCGAGGAAGTCCTCCAGGGTGAACTGCTCGCCGCCCATCAGCTTGGCGGTCATCTTCTCCTTCTGATCGGCGTCGAAGGCCTGCTCGGCCTGCTCGATCAGAGTGAGCACGTCGCCCATGCCGAGGATCCGGCTGGCCATCCGGTCCGGGTGGAAGACGTCGAAGTCGGACAGCTTCTCCCCGGTGGAGGCGAACAGGATCGGTTCGCCGGTGACCTGCCGGACGGACAGCGCCGCACCACCGCGCGCGTCGCCGTCGAGCTTGGACAGCACCACGCCGGTGATGCCGACGCCGTCGCGGAACGCCTCGGCGGTGCGGACCGCGTCCTGACCGACCATCGCGTCGATGACGAAGATGACCTCGTCCGGGTCGACCGCGTCGCGGATCGCGGCCGCCTGGGCCATCATCTCGGCGTCGATGCCGAGCCGGCCGGCGGTGTCGACGATGACGACGTCGCGCGCCGACCGGCGGGCGTGCTCGATCGACGCCTTGGCGACGGCCACCGGGTCGCCGACCCCGTTGCCGGGCTCCGGAGCGAACACTTCGACCCCGGCCCGCCCGCCGAGGACCTGCAGCTGGCCGACCGCGTTCGGGCGTTGCAGGTCGGCGGCGACCAGCAGCGGCTGGTGCCCCTGCGCCTTGAGCCAGTTGGACAGTTTGCCGGCGAGGGTGGTCTTGCCGGAACCCTGCAGCCCGGCCAGCATGATCACCGTCGGCGGCTGCTTGGCGAACCGGAGCCGCCGCTGCTCGCCGCCGAGGACCCCGACCAGCTCCTCGTGCACGATCTTGATGACCTGCTGGGCCGGGTTGAGCGCCTGGGAGACCTCGGAGCCGCGGGCGCGCTCCTTGACCCGGCCGATGAACGCCTTGACCACCGGCAGCGCGACGTCCGCCTCCAGCAGCGCCAGCCGGATCTCCCGGGCGGTCGCGTCGATGTCGGCGTCGGTGAGCCGACCCTTGCCCCGGAGCTTGCCGAAGATCCCGGACAGTCGATCACTCAAAGTGTCAAACACGACGCAACATCCTGTATGTCGATCCGGCAGGGCAACTCACGGCGGCGTCGGGATGTGACTCCGCCCGACCTGGCAAGCCTAGCCGCCGCCCGCTCCGCCCGCTTCCGCCACTCCACCGCCCGCGCCAGCCGACCGCTTCCGCCACTCCGGCACCCGGCTCCGCCGCTCCAGCACCGGCTCCGCCGCTGCGCCGCCCGGTCATCCGGCGGCGGCCAGCACCGCGGCTTCGAGTCGGGCCCGCTCGGCGTCGTCCGGGCCGGCACCCACCAGGTAGAAAGCGTCAACCACGTCGCCGCCCAGGGTGGAGATCCGGGCCGCCCGCACCTGGGCGCCGGCCTCGTCGAGCGCGCTGGTCACCCGGTAGAGCAGGCCGGCCGAGTCGGCCGCCCGCAGCTCCAGCACCACCGCGTCGGTGGCGGCCTCCCGGTGCCACACCACCCGGGGGTCGGCCCCGGCCCGGCGGGCGGCGAGTGCCCGGCCCCGTAGCCGCTGGGTGACCGACACGTCACCGGTGACCGCCCGCCGCAGGTCGGCGGTGAGCGCGATGGTGTCCGGCGGGGTGCCGTACCGGGGCTGGACCCGGAACTCGACCAACGCCCGCCCGTCGACCGTGGAGGCGTCGGCGGTCAGCACGTCCAGCCGGTGCAGGGCCAGGCAGCCGGCGACCGCGGCGAGCAGGCCGTGCCGGTCCGCGGCGGCCACCGCGACCCGGTCGTCACCGTCGATGTGTACGGCCGGTAGCGGACCCGCCACCAGCGCCGGATCGGGTCGCGGCGGCTCGGGCAGCACCCCGGTGTCCAGCGCGGTGTGCACCCGGCGGACCAGTTCGGCGATCAGCCGCCCCTTCCAGTCCGACCAGGCCGCCGGGCCGGTCGCCAGGGCGTCGGCGCGGGCCAGCCCGTGCAGCAGGCCGAGCGTGGTGGTGTCGCCCACCGCGGTGGCGACCTGGGAGATCGTCACCGGGTCGCTGAGGTCACGCCGGGTGGCCACCTCCGGCAGCAGCAGGTGCAGCCGGACCAGTTTGTCGATCATGTCGACGTCGGCCGGCGGCAGCCCGGTCCGGGCCGCGATCCGCGCCGCCACCGGCGCGCCGACCGTACTGTGGTCGCCGGGCAGCCCTTTTCCCACGTCGTGCAGGAACGCACCGAGCAGCAGCAGGTCGGGCCGGTCCACCTCGCGGGTGAACGCGGTCGCCTCCTGTGCCGCCTGGACCAGGTGCCGGTCCAGGGTGAACCGGTGCACCGGGTTGTGCTGCGGCAGGCTGCGCATCCGGGGCCACTCCGGCAGCCAGCCGTCGACCAGCCCGTACCGGTCGCAGGTCTCCCAGGTGGGCACCAGACCCGGACCGGCGCCGAGCAGGGTGATCAGCGCGGCCCGGGCCGCGTCCGGCCACGGCGCGGGCAGCGGCGGACAGTACGCGGCGAGCCACTCGCAGGTCGCCCGGGCGATCGGCAGTCGGCTGATGGCGGCGGCCGCGGCGACCCGCAGTGACAGGCTGGGGTCCGGGCGGGCCCCGATCGCGGTCCGGGCGAGGACCAGCTCACCATCGTGCTCGACCACGTCGCGGGCCACCGGCCGGCGCACCGGCGGGCCGCCGCCGCGCCGCCGGCCGGAGCGCAACCGTTCGGCGCTGCGCCAGGCGTCGTCGAGGGCGTGGGTGATGGTGCGCGCGTCGGACGCGACCCGGCGTAGCAGGGTGTCCGGGTCGTCCAGGTCGAGCAGGCCGGCGACGGTGGCGCGTTCCTGGGCCACCAGCCGGTCGACCCGCCGGCCGACAGCGACGTGCAGCGCGTCGCGGGTGTCCAGCAGCCGCAGGTGGGCCGCGCGGGCGGCCGGGCGCATGCTGTCGGCGATGCCGGCCAGGGCGATGCCGCGCAGGATCCCGACGTCGCGCAGCCCGCCGGCGGCCTCCTTCAGGTCGCCTTCCAGCAGGAAGGCCAACTCGCCGTGGGTCCGCCAGCGCGCCTCGGTGACCTCGCGCAGCGCCGGCAGTTGGCGGACGGCGGTGCGCCGCCACTGGTCGGTCGCGGCGGCCTGCAGCTCGGCGGTGAGTTGCCGGTCGCCGGCGACGTGCCGGGCGTCGAGCAGGCCGAGCGCGACCTTGACATCGTCGTGGGCGACGGACAGCGCCTCCGGCAGGGTACGCACCGAGTGGTCCAGCCCGAGGCGGGCGTCCCAGATCGGGTACCAGAGGCGGGCGGCGATCTCGTCCATCCCGGCGACGCCGCGGTGCATCAGCACGAGATCGAGATCGCTGTACGGCGAGCACTGCAGCCGGCCGAGTCCGCCGACCGCCACCAGGGCGATACCGGTCAGCCCGGCCGGCATCAACGAGGTCAGCCAGACATCGAGTGCCGCCGCCCGGTCCACGCGGGCGGCGGCACCGATGCCGTCGGACAGCGACGGGCCGGGGCCGGCCGCGTGGCGCTGCCGGACCCCGACTCCGTCGGTCATGTGTTCTCCCTACCGGTTCGGTGGGCTCGCCGGCTCAGAGCGCGTCGAGACCGCGCTCACCGGTGCGGACCCGGATGACGTCCTCGACGGCCGTCACCCAGACCTTGCCGTCGCCGATCTTTCCGGTACGGGCCGCCGTGACGACCGCGTCGACGACCTTCTCGACATCGATCTCGTCGGTCAGCACCTCGATCCGGATCTTCGGCAGGAACTCGACGGTGTACTCGGCACCCCGGTACACCTCGGTGTGACCCTTCTGGCGTCCGTACCCCTGGACCTCGCTCACGGTCAGGCCGGCGACGCCGAGGGCGTGCAGGGCCTCCTTGACCGCGTCGAGCTGGTACGGCTTGATGACCGCAGTCACCAGCTTCATGTCTAACCCCTCCATCAGGGAACGTTAACCGGCGACCTTCTCGCTGACCGGTGCGGACTCGCCCGAACCGGCGGGCGCCTTCCCGATGCCGGCGGCGGCGAAGCCGCCACCCGAGGTGCTACCGAACTCGTAGGCACTCTCCGCGTGCTCGGCGGTGTCGATGCCCTCGACCTCGGCGTCGGCGCTGGCCCGGAAGCCGATGGTCTTCTCGATCGCGAAGCCGATGATGTAGGCGACGACGAAGGAGTAGACCAGCACCGCGACCACACCGAGCGCCTGCAGACCGAGCAGGTCGATGCCACCGCCGTAGATGAGTCCGGCGTTGCCCTCGCCAGCGAGGACCTCGACGGCGAGGAAGCCGATCAGCAGCGAACCGAGGATGCCGCCGATCATGTGCACGGCGACCACGTCGAGCGAGTCGTCGTACCCGAGCTTGTACTTCAGGCCGACCGCCAGGGCGCAGACCACACCGGCGATGATGCCGAGCGCGATCGCCCCGAGCGGCTCCAGGAAGGCACAGGCCGGGGTGATGGCGACCAGACCGGCGATGGCACCGGAGGCGGCGCCGAGGGTGGTCGGCTTGCCGTCGCGGAACCACTCGACGACGATCCAGCCCAGCACGGCGGCCGCGGTGGCCACCTGGGTGTTGATGAAGGCGACCGCGGCGGTGCCGTTGGCGGCGACCGCCGAGCCGGCGTTGAAGCCGAACCAGCCGAACCACAGCAGGCCGGCACCGAGCAGCACCATCGGCAGGTTGTGCGGCTTGAACTTGTCCTTCGGCCAGCCGACCCGCTTGCCGAGCACCAGGGCCAGCGCGAGCGCCGCAGCACCGGCGTTGATGTGCACCGCGGTGCCACCGGCGAAGTCGAGGACGCCGAGCTCGAAGATCCAGCCACCGCCCCAGACCCAGTGCGCGACCGGGAAGTAGACCAGGGTGGCCCACAGGCCGGCGAAGAGCAGCCATGCGCCGAACTTCGCCCGGTCCGCGATCGCACCGCTGATCAGTGCGACGGTGATGATCGCGAACATCATCTGGAAGACGACGAACAGCAGGTCCGGGATGCCGCCCTCGGTGCCCGACTCGAGCATGCCGCGCAGGCCGGCCATGGAGAGGTCACCGGTGACGCCGCCGACGTCCTCACCGAAGGCGATGCTGTAGCCGTAGAAGACCCACAGCAGGCTGACCAGGCCGATCGCGCCGAAGCTCATCATCATCATGTTGAGCACGGACTTGGACCGCGTCATGCCACCATAGAACAGCGCCAATCCGGGCGTCATGAGCAACACCAGGGCGGCTGAAGTCAAAATCCAGGCGGTGGCACCAGAATCTAGTTCCGGCACGCTGCCTCCTCTCAGTTGGAAACATAACCGGCTCCAAGAGGCAGCATCGCCCGCTCGCCGGTTGCGCGAAGCTTGCTGGGCAGCTGTTTCACGCAGGGTGCCCGTGCCGTTTCCAACACGTGACGGGTTGTTTCCAACATGTGAAGAACACTTCACTATCGCCAGATCAGGCAGGGTCATATCAACCGAATAGCCACCGCCGGCTGTCCGGAAGACGACAGAACTCGTCACCCGTACCCGGACCACTGCCGCCCCGGGCCGCGACCGGTCAGCGCAACTGGTACTCGCCGTCCGTCAGCGCAGCGCGTACTCCAGGATGTGCCGTTCGTAGTCGAGCAGCCGCAGATCCCGCATCGGCCGACGGAGATGACCTTTGTGCACGATCCGGACAAACGCCGGATCTCCGGCGGCGGCCATCCGACGAATCCCCTCCACGTGGTCGACGACCCGCTTGCGGATGGTCCGGACCAGCCGGTGCCGGTCGCGGGGGATCAGCCCGTACGCGTCGGCGAACAACCGCAGCCGGCGCGGCCGGTCCGGGTGCCGCCAACCCAGCGTGTAGGAGTCCCGGTCGGAGAAGAGCGGCACCCAGGTCCACGCGGCGTACGCGACGTCGTAGATCCGCGCCCCCGGCGACGCCAGGTCGAAGTCGATCAGGGCGAGGGTGCCGTCCGGACGCCAGATCACGTTGTGCGGGGCCGCGTCGTGGTGACAGATCACCTCGGTGTCCGGCGGCGGCGGGCCGAACGAGCGCCAGACCGCGCTGCGCGGCGGATTGAACCCGTACTGGGCGTCGTGGAACATCCGCAACATGGTCGCGACGGTGACCAGCGCCTCGTCGCTGACCCAGTGCGGCGCCAGCGGATACTCGCCGCACTCCCCCTCGACGTAGGAGAGGACCTCACGGTTGCGTTCGTCCATGCCGAGCGCCCGGGGCGACCCGGTGAACCCGACGTACTCCAGATGCCGCAGCAGCGCGTGCACCGAGGGGGTCCACGGCCCGACGTTGCGCCGGACGGTGTCGCCGACCCGCACCACGGTGCTGACGTTGCCGCCGCGCAGTGGGATCTCCTGCTGGGTCACGTACGGTCTCCCGAGACGTGGCTCCTGATTGCGGTACGTCACCCGAGGCTACGCATCCATTCCACGTGGATCGGCGCCCATCAGGGCGTCGACGAACTGCGCCGGATCGAACGGGGCGAGGTCGTCCGGACCTTCGCCGAGACCGACCAGTTTGACCGGAATGCCGAGCTTGCGCTGCACCGCGATGACGATACCGCCCTTGGCGGTGCCGTCGAGTTTGGTCAGCACCACCCCGGTCACCTCCACCGCCTCAGTGAACACCCGGGCCTGCTCCAACCCATTCTGCCCGGTGGTGGCATCCAGCACGAGCAGTGTCTCGTGCACCGGACCATGCTTGCTCACCACCCGCTTGACCTTGCCGAGCTCGTCCATCAGACCGATCTTGTTCTGCAGCCGGCCGGCGGTGTCGATCAGCACCGCGTCGACCTTGGTGTCGATGCCCCGCTTCACCGCGTCGAAGGCGACACTGGCCGGATCCGCGCCCTCCGGGCCGCGGACCACCTCGGCGCCGACCCGGGAGGCCCAGGTGGTCAGCTGGTCGGCGGCGGCGGCCCGGAAGGTGTCGGCGGCACCCAGCAGCACGGTACGGCCGTCGGCGACCAGCACCCGGGCGATCTTGCCGCAGGTGGTGGTCTTGCCGGCCCCGTTGACCCCGACGACCAGCACCACGCTCGGCTCGCCGCCGGTGTTCAACGCCCGGTCGAGCTGCGGGTCCAGCGCGGCGACCAGCTCCTCGGTGAGCAGCGTCCGCAGCTCGGTGGCGCTACGGGTGCCGAGCACCCGGGTACGCTCCCGCAACCGGTCGACGATCTCCCGGGTCGGCTCGATGCCGACGTCCGCAGTGATCAGGCTCTCCTCGATCTCCTCCCAGACCTCCTCGTCCAGCCGGTCCCGGGAGAGCAGATTCAGCAGCCCCTTGCCGAGCAGGCCCTGCGACCGGGACAGCCGGGTCCGCAGCCGGACCAGCCGTCCGGCGGTGGGTTCCGGGCGTTCCAGGGTCGGCGGGGCCGGCGCCACCGGCTCCGCGGGTGCCTGCTCCGGTTCGGCCGGCGGCGCGACCGGGCGGTCCTCGACCGCGATGCCGGCCGGACGCTCGCCGTCGGCGTCGGCCGGTGGGCGCTCCTGCGGCTGCTCGCCGCCGAGCGGGGTCGGCGGTGCCGGCGGCAGCGGAGGCTGCCGGCGCAACCGGGGCACCACCAGCCCCAGACCGGCGAGCAGCAGCACACCGAGCAGGATCGCGGCGAGGACGAGGTAATCCATGCGGAAATCCTGACAGATGGCCGCGACCGCGTCCCGCCCACCGCACCCATCGGTGACACCCACCCCCCGGTACAGTGTCGCCGGCCGGCGACCAACCCCCCGGGAACAGTGTCGCCGGCCGGCGACCACACCCCCAGGAACAGGTCGGGGAACTGGGTGACGGGCCGGCATGCGGGGTACAAAAGAGGCCGTCCCGCGTCCCTCGCGAAAGGTCGACCATGTCTGCACACCAGTTCGGCAGGGACCACCGGTGACCGACGGCACAACCGCCGGTGCGCCGGACCCGCAGCACCGGCCGGCGGCCGGCCCCAGGCTACTGATCGGGCCGTTGCTGCGGCGGGTGGTGGGCCGGCAGGCCACCATCTGGGTGGAGACCGACGCACCGGCGACGGTACGGGTCGCGGCGACGGGCACGGCGGGAGGCACGGCCCGCACCTTCAGCGCGTTCGGGCACCACTACGCGCTCGTGGTGGTCGACGGGCTGACCCCCGGCTCCAGCCACCGCTACGAGGTCTTCCTCGACGACCGGCGGGTCTGGCCGGAACCGGACTCGCCGTACCCGGGCAGTGTGATCCGGACCCGGCGGGCCGACGACGACACCCAGCCGGTGCGGTTGATCTTCGGCTCCTGCCGGGAGACCACCCAGCACTCCACCGCCCGCCGGTTGCCGCCGGACGCGCTCGACGCGTACGCCCGGCGGCTGGCCGACCTGGACCCGGCCGGCGACGACTGGCCCGACCTGCTGCTCCTGCTCGGCGACCAGGTGTACGCCGACGAGACGTCGCCGGTGATCCGACGGTTCCTGCGGCGACGGCGCCGACACCGTGGGCTGCCGCCCGGCGCCCCAGCCGACCAGGTGGTCAGCTTCCCCGAGTACACCCGGCTGTATCTGGAGTCGTGGCGGGACCCGGAGATCCGCTGGTTGCTGTCGACCGTACCCAGCGTGATGATCTTCGACGACCACGAGGTGATCGACGACTGGAACACCTCGGCCGCCTGGCGGGCGCGGATGCGCGGCGAGCCCTGGTGGCCGGAGCGGATCAGCAGCGGACTCGCCTCCTACTGGGTCTACCAGCACCTGGGCAACCTGTCCCCGGACGAGGTCGCCGCCGACCCGGTGTTCCGGGCGGTCACCGCCGCCGACGACGCCACCGATGTGCTGCGCGAGTTCGGCGCCCGGGTGGACGCCGAGGCGGACGTCGCGCACGACCCGCAGCGCTGGTCGCAGGTGCAGTACCAGTGGAGCTTCTCGCTGGACATCGGCCGGACCCGGGTGATCGTGCTGGACAACCGGTGCAGCCGGGTACTGCGGCCGGGGGCACGCAGCATGTTGCCGGCCGGTGAGTGGTCCTGGTTCACCGACCGGGCACACGGCCGCTACGACCATCTGGTGGTCGGCGCGTCGCTGCCCTGGCTGATGCCGCCCGGCATCCACCACCTCGAGTCGTGGAACGAACGGCTGGCCGAGTCGCCCCGGCGGTGGGTCGCGGCGGCGTCGGAGTGGCTGCGCCAGGCCCTGGACCTGGAGCACTGGGCCGCGTTCCGGCGCTCCTTCGACGACCTCGGGCAACTGTTCGCCCGGGTCGGCGCCGGGCCGTCTGCCGCCGACGGGACGGAACCGGACCGGGTCGGCGCCGGGCCGGGCTATCCGCCGCCGGCCTCGATCAGCATGCTCTCCGGCGACGTGCACCACTCGTACGTGGCGCGGGCCGTCCTGCCCGGGCGGGTGCGCACCCCGGTGCACCAGCTCACCTGCTCACCGATCCACAACCAGGTGCCGGCGCTGATGCGGCCGTTGATGCGGTTGGGCTGGTGGCGAGGACCGACAGCGGCGCTGCGGGCGCTGGCCCGCTCCGCCGGACTGCCGAGGCCGTCGGTGCGCTGGCGCAAGCTGGACGGCCCGTACTTCGGCAACGCGGTCAGCACGCTGCTGCACGACGGCGCGACGGCCGAGGTGACGCTGGAGGGCACAACGACCGACGGCGCGCTGCGCGAGGTGGCCCGCCGCCAGCTCACCGATCCGACGGTGCAGCCGGCGCCTCGGCCGCCTCAGCAGGCTGCGGGGCTTCCGCAGTAGGCGTCGGCGGCTCCGGCACGGTCGGACCAGCCGACTCGTCGGCCGACTTGAGCCGCTGGCTGATCACCTGGGTGACCCCGTTGCGCATGGTGACCCCGTACAGCGCGTCGGCGACCTCCATGGTCCGCTTCTGGTGGGTGATGATGATCAGCTGGCTGCGGTCCCGCAGCTGGGCCATCAGGGTGATCAACCGGCCGAGGTTGACGTCGTCCAGCGCCGCCTCCACCTCGTCCATGATGTAGAACGGGCTGGGCCGGGCCCGGAAGATGGCCACCAGCATGGCGACGGCGGTCAACGACCGCTCCCCGCCGGACAGCAGCGACAGCCGCTTGATCTTCTTGCCCGGTGGCCGGGCCTCCACCTCCACCCCGGTGGTCAGCAGATCGTCCGGGTCGGTGAGCACCAGCCGCCCCTCCCCACCGGGGAACAGCACGGTGAACACCTGCTCGAACTCGCGGGCCGTGTCGGCGTACGCGCTGGAGAAGACCTCGAGGATCCGGTCGTCCACGTCCGCGACGACGGTGAGCAGGTCCTTGCGGGTCGCCTTCAGGTCCTCCAACTGGTCGGAGAGGAACTTGTAGCGCTCCTCCAGCGCGGCGAACTCCTCCAACGCCAGCGGGTTGACCTTGCCGAGCAGGGCCAGCTCCCGTTCCGCCTTCGCCGACCGCTTCTCCTGGGTGGCCCGGTCGAACGGCACCGGCTGCGGTTCCGGTTTGCCGTCGGCGGCGGCCGCCGCCAGTTGGGCCTGGGTGGGCGGCACCGGCTGGTGCGGGCCGTACTCGGCGAGCAGGGTCTCCACGTCCAGCGAGAAGTCCTCGGCCGCCTTCGCCTCCAGCTGCTCGATGCGCAGCCGCTGCTCGGCGCGGGCCACCTCGTCGCGGTGCACGGCGCTGGTCAGCCGCTCCAGCTCGGCCCCGAGCCGCTTTGCCGCTCCGCGTACCTCCTGCAGCTCGGCCTCCCGCGCGGCGCGGGCGCTGGCGATCTCGTCGCGGGCGGCGGCCGCGTCGACCATCGAGTCGGCCAGCCGGGTCAGCGCGAACCGGGCCCCGGCGGTGACCGCGCGGGCGATCTGCGCGCCCCGGGCCCGGGCGGCCCGGCGGGCGGCGGCGCGTTCCCGCGCGGCCCGCTCGGCCGCCGCCTGCCGCAGCAGCGAGTCCGCCCGGCCGGCGATCGACGACACCCGCTCCTCGGCGGTACGGACGGCGAGCCGGACCTCCATCTCGTTCTGCCGGGCACCGGGCAGCATCGCGGCAAGCTCGTCCCGTTCGGCGGTCGACGGCTCCTCGTCGATCGGGGTCGCCTCGGCCAGCCGGAGCCGTTCCTCCAGCTCCTCCAGCGCGGTCAGGTCACGGTCCCGGGCCTCGGCGGCCTTGTCCCGGGAGGTTCCGAGCCGCTCCGCCTCGGCCCGTGCCGACCGGGCCGCGGCGCCGAGCTCGGCGAGCCGGCGGGCGGCGGCGTTACGCTGCCCCTCCGCCTGTCGCCGCTCGGCGGCGGCCTGCGCGACCTGCTCCTTGAGGCCAGCCGCCGCCTCCCGCGCGGTGTCGAGCTGCCCGCGCAGCTCGGCGACGGTGGCTTCGGCGGTGAGCCGGTTGCTGCGGGCCTCCTCGACCGCCGCCTGCACCTCGATGAAGCTGGGTGCCTTGGCGGACCCGCCGGCGGCGGCGTAGGCGCCGACGATGTCGCCGTCCGGGGTGACCGCCCGCAGCTGCGGATGGTCGGCGACGGCCGCGGTGGCCGCCGCGAGGTCGCCGACCAGGATCACGTCCCGCAGCGCCCGGTGCAGCGCCGGGCGGAGCTCATCGGGGCAGCTGACCGCGTCCGGTGCCCAGGTCGCCCCGGGCGGCATGGCCGGCCGCAGGGTGTCCGGCGAGCCGATCATCCCCGGCCCGGCGGGTCCGGCGACCAGCAGGCTGGCCCGGCCGGAATCCTGGATCTTGAGCAGCCGCATCGCCTCGGCCGCCTCGTCGACGCCGGTGACCGCCACCGCGTCGGCGAGACCGCCCAGCGCGGCGGCCAGCGCCGCCTCGTGTCCGGGCGCGACGGTGAGCAGGCCGGCCAGACTGCCCAGCAGGCCGGGCACCTGATCGGCCCGGGCCAGCAGCGCCCCGGCACCGTCGCCCCGGCGCAGCCCCATCGCCAGCGCGTCCTCCCGCGCCTGCCAGGTGGCGGCCTCCTTCTCGGCCCGGCGCTCGGCGTCGGACAGCTGCCGTACCTGGGCGGCGGCGGCGTCGTGCGCGGCGACCGCCTCGGCGTGCCGGGCGTCCAGGTCGGCGTTGTCCCGGTCGGCCTCGGTGGACAGTTCGGTGGCCGCGTCCAGGTCCTGCTGGGCCTGATCGGCGCGGGCCTGCGCGTCGGCGTGCGCGGCGGCGAGCCGGGAGATCTCGTCGGCGGCGCTGGAGGTGCGGGCCCGCGCCGAGTTGACCTGGCCGGTCAGCCGGGCCAGGCCTTCCCGCCGGTCGGCGATCGCCTTGGCGGCGGCGACCAGCGCCCGCTCGGCCTGGGCCAGCTGCGCCTCCAGCTGCTGGCGGCCCTCCACCGCCTCGGCGAGGCGAATCTGGTCCTCGGTCAGCGCGGCCCGCAGATCCTCCTCCTGCTCGCGGACCCGGTGCGCCTCGTCGGTGAGCTGGTCCGGGTCACGCCCGGGCCGCTCGTCGTCGGGCACGCCCGACAGGTGCCGCAGCCGTTCACCGGCCAGCTGCTCGGTCGATCGGAAGCGTTCCTGCAGTGCGGCGAGCTTGTACCAGGTGTCCTGGGCGGCGGCGAGCAGCGGCGCGTCCTCGGCCAGCGCCGACTCCAGCTCGGCCAGCCGGGACTGCACCTCGGCGTGTTCGGACTCCACCTCGGTGCGACGCTGCCGCAGCGCCGTCTCGTCGGCGATCTCCTTGTCGAGGGTGGTTCGCAGGGTGGTCAGGTCGTCGGCGAGCAGCCGCAGCCGGGCGTCGCGCAGGTCGGCCTGGATCCCGGCGGCCCGGCGGGCCACCTCGGCCTGCCGGCCCAGCGGTTTGAGCTGGCGGCGCAGTTCGCCGGTCAGGTCGGTCAGCCGGTCCAGGTTGGTCTGCATCGCGGTCAGCTTGCGCAGCGCCTTTTCCTTGCGCTTGCGGTGCTTGAGCACCCCGGCGGCCTCTTCGATGAAGGCCCGCCGGTCCTCCGGCTTGGCGTGCAGTACGGCGTCGAGCTGACCCTGGCCGACGATGACGTGCATCTCCCGGCCGATGCCGGAGTCGGAGAGCAGTTCCTGGATGTCGAGCAGCCGGCAGTGGTTGCCGTTGATCTCGTACTCGCTCTCACCGGAGCGGAACATCCGGCGGGTGATCGACACCTCGGTGTACTCGATCGGCAACGCGCCGTCGGTGTTGTCGATGGTCAACGTGACCTCGGCCCGGCCGAGCGGGGCCCGGCCGGCGGTGCCGGCGAAGATGACGTCCTCCATCTTGCCGCCCCGCAGCGCCTTCGCGCCCTGCTCGCCGAGGACCCAGGCGATGGCGTCGACGACGTTGGACTTGCCGGAGCCGTTCGGGCCGACCACACAGGTGATCCCGGGCTCCAGCTTCAGGGTGGTGGCGGAGGCGAAGGACTTGAAGCCCTTCACCGTCAGACTTTTGAGATGCACGGTCCGATTCCTCGTCCGACGGGTCGCCGTGCGGCCGTCAGTGCTGGTCAGTACGGCACAGGCTAACCCGTCGGTCGGACGGTCACCGGATCCGACGCGGCTGGGGCACCGTCACCGGGGCCCGGACGGGGCCACAGCGGCCGCAGACGGACGGGACGTGAACGGGGCCACGGACGGGGCCGGACAAAAAGCTGCGCGCCGGCACTTGAGTGTCGGCGCGCGGGGTGCGTGCGATCAGCGGTACGTACGGTCACTGGCGGCGGGCGCCGGCCTGCACCGGCGCCCGTGGAGATCAGGTGAGCGCAGGCTCGGGGATCCGCAGCAGGTCGTCGCTTTCGGCGACCGCTGCGGCGAGCCGGTCGTTCTCCGCCCGCAGTCGGGTGATCTCGAACTCCAGTGCCTGTACCGTGGCACGCAATCGGGTGACCTCGTCGAGCAGGCGCCGGTCGGGTGCTGCACCAACGTGGCCGTAGAGGGCCTTCGCCATTTCGTCTCCTTGTAATGCGCTGCCGGAAAGGCCGGCCAACGCGCGCCCGTGAACCCTCGTGTCGGTCAACCCCCGGGCATGCGGGGGCGCGACTGGGCGCGACTGGCGACACCCCCATGGTCCGCCGAAGTCGCCGCTTCGTCAAGTTCCACCAGACGAGGATCCCCACCTCCTCCACCGAATCTATCGCCCAAAAGGTACGAAGAGCGGCGGTTTAGCGGCACAGATCACAGTGTCAACGGCAGAACCTCAGCCGGACAGCTGTCCGCCTTATCTCTTCCTTAGCGGGATCGCCGGTTTGTCTTAGCGGCGTTGCCGGGCGCGGCCGGACGCCTTAGCGTCGCACCCGGCACAGCGCCCCCGGTCCCACCGGACGCGGCCCGCTGGGCCGACCACCCACCTGCGGAGGCAACGACCTTGTACCGGCGCAACGACCGGGTCGATGGATCCATCCCCGGCGATCCGACGCCGCCCGCCGGCCACACCGCATCCGGTGATACCGGCTGGGACACCGACCGGTTCGAGCAGAGTTCCTGGCGTGACCACCTCGACGCCGGCTGGCGACCCGGCCCTTCGTCGGCCGACGACTACTCCGGCCCGGCGACGGCCGACGACTACCCGACCGCCGGCCGGTTCCCCGGCGACGGCGGTTACGACCTCGGCAGTTACGGCGGCGGCGGTCACCCAGCGTACGGAGCGGACCGCCACGGGCACCTGTCGTACGACGGGCACCCGGCGTACGACGGCGTGGACCACGGCGGCTACCCCGCCGACCCGACCGGGCAGCTCCCCGGCGGGGCGGAATACCACCCGCAGCCGTACGGCCGCCCCACCGACGACGGGTACGACACCCACCTGATCGCCCGCCCGGACGGACCGGGGTACGCCGACGGGCCGGGTTACGCCGACGGGCCAGGTTACGCCGAGGGGCCGGGTTACGCCGACGCTCCGCACGGGTACGACGGGGCCGGCAGCGACGCCCGGCACGACGAGACCGAGACGCACCGGTACGGCGTGCTGCGGGACCTGGCCGACGGGCCCGGCGACGTCAACGGCTGGCCCGGTGGTGACGACGGCTGGGCCAGCGGCGACGATCGCTGGACCGACGACGACCGGGGGCCGCGTGAGGACCCGACCGACACCGGGTCGCTGACCCGCGTCGCCCGTCGACGGCGGTCCGACGCGCGCGACGACTCCGACCCGGAGGTTGCCGACGGCCGACGGCGCCGGCTCGCCGTCGGGCCGGTCACCCTGGCCACGCTGGTCGTCGTGCTGCTGGTGGCGATCGGCGGCGGCGGCGCGATGCTGCGCGCCGGGTTCGGCGACGACTCAACCGATGGCACCGACGACACCATCGTGGCAACGGATGTCGATTCGGTCACCGATCCACTCACCGAACAGTCCGCTGGTACGGAGGATCCGCAGATCGGCGAGCCGGAGGTGCTCGACGCCGAACTCGGTGCCGCCCCGACCCCGGCCGCGAGCCCCGCACCGCCACCGCCGACCTCGGCTGCCCCGAGCCCACGCCGTAGCACCGCCGCCCCGGAAAACTCCCGGCCGCAGCGCACCACCGCCGCGCCGGCGAAGACCAGCCCCGCGCCGCAGCAGACCGCCACCGGGGACACCAGCCAGCAGCAGCAGGTCCTGGCGCTGGTCAACGCGGCGCGCGACGACAACGGGTGCGGCACGGTGACAGTCAACGACCAGTTGGCCGAGGCGGCCCGGCTGCACAGCGAGGACCAGGCGACCAACAACGAAATGTCGCACCAAGGCAGCGACGGCAGCGACCCGTGGGAACGCGCCAAGCGGGCCGGCTACGAGCAGGCGATCGGCGAGAACGTGGCGGCCGGCTACCCCACCGCCGAGGCGGTCATGGAGGGCTGGATGAACAGCCCGGGCCACCGGGCCAACATCCTCAACTGCGACGCGGTCGCCATGGGGGTCGGCACGGCCACCTCGTCGAACGGGACCCTCTACTGGACGCAGATGTTCGGGTCGGAGCGCTGAGCTGACGTCGGTCAGCGGCGGACGGCCCGCGGCCTAGGTTGGCAGCGCGGGCAGCTGAACGACGACCGGTTCATGAACGACTCCCGGCGGATCAGCGCCCCGCACCGGGCGCAGGGCTGATCCTCCCGCCCGTACACGTTGAGTGACCGGTCGAAGTAGCCGCTCTCGCCGTTGACGTTGACGTAGAGCGCGTCGAAACTGGTGCCGCCCTCGGTGACCGCCGCCCGCAGCACGTCCCGTACGTGTGCCAGCAGCCTGGTGACCGTCGCGGCCGGCAGCCGGTCGGTCGGTCGGGTGCCGTGCAGGCCGGCCCGCCACAGCGCCTCGTCGGCGTAGATGTTGCCGATCCCGGAGATCAGCGACTGGTCAAGCAGGGCCCGCTTGATCTCGGTGCGACGTCGGCGTACCGCCGCGACGAACGCGGTGTCGGAGAAGTCCGGGTCGAGCGGATCCCGGGCGATGTGCGCGATCTCGGCCGGTAACTCGGCGCCACCGGCCGAGACGGCGAGCCCACCGAACGTCCGCTGGTCGACGAAGCGCAGCTGCGGGTCACCGTCGACGAACCGGAAGCGGACCCGCAGATGCGTCTCGTCCGGGGCGTGGGCCGGCTGCAGCAGCAGCTGTCCGGACATGCCGAGATGGCCGACCACCGCGTCGCCGCTGTCCAGCGGCAGCCACAGGTACTTGCCACGGCGACGTACGTCGATGATCTGCCGGCCGGCGAGTACGGCGGCGAAGTGCACCGGGCCGGGCAGGTGCCGGCGGATCGCCCGGGGATGGCGCACCTCCACGGTGTCCAGCCGCCGGCCGATCACCCAGCCGGCCAGCCCCTGCCGGACCGTCTCGACCTCGGGCAGCTCTGGCATGACGGGCCTTTCTCCGACCGGTGCCGGTGGTGTTCTCGTACTCAGACCTGGGCGGGCGGGCTGGCCGGCGGCCCGTCCTCGGGCTCCGCCAGACCGGCAGCGACCCCGTCCGGCGGACCGGCAGCGACCCCGTCCGCCGGACCGGCGTCGGCGTCGGAAGCCGGACCCGGCTGGTCAACGGCCGCCGCGGTGCCGGCGACCGCGGTGGAGTCCACCATCTGCGCGGAGAGGGTACGCCACGCGGCTTCGGCGGCCCGCTGCTCGGCCTCCTTCTTGCTGCGGCCTTCGGCCCCGCCGTAGCGCTGCCCGGCGACCACCACCCAGGCGGTGAAGGTCTTCGCGTGGTCCGGACCGGCGTCGTCGATGCGGTACTCGGGCACGCCCAGCCCGAGCGTCGCGGTCAGCTCCTGCAGGCTGGTCTTCCAGTCCAGCCCGGCGCCCCGGCTCGCGGAGTCCGCCATCAACGGGTCGAACAGCCGGCGGATCACGATCGACGCGGTGTCCAGCCCGTACTGCAGGTAGATCGCGCCGAGGAGCGCCTCCAGGGTGTCGGCCAGGATGCTCGCCTTGTCCCGCCCGCCGGTGCTCTCCTCCCCCTTGCCGAGCAGCAGGTACGGGCCGAGCCCCTGCGGGCCGAGGGCCCGGGCCACTTCGGCGAGCGCCCGCATGTTGACCACGCTGGCCCGCAGCTTGGCCAGTTGCCCTTCCGGCAGGTCGGGGTGGCTGTGGAACAGCGCCGAGGTGATCACCACACCGAGCACCGAGTCGCCGAGGAACTCCAACCGCTCGTTGGTGGGCAGGCCGCCGTTCTCGTACGCGTACGACCGGTGGGTCAACGCCCGTTCCAGCAGGTCCGGTTCGAACGCCACACCGAACGCGGCCTCCAGGTGCGCAACCGGCGGACGACGGGACTGGTTGTTACTCATGGCGATACCTCGTCCTGTTCTGCGATCAGCCGGGTGATGTCGTCGAGCATCCGGGCGACAGTCGAGGTCACCCGGCCACGGTGCAGTCCGGCGGCGAGGGTGATACCGGTGGCGATGTCGGCGCCGGTGGCGGCACCGTGGCAGACGACCACCGTCCCGGCGACGCCGAGCAGGGCCGCCGCCCGGGGCGCGACCCGGCCCGGTTCCGGGCCGCCGGCCATCGCGTACGCACCTTCGATGCCTTTGAGCAGTACGTTCCCGGTGAAGCCGTCGGTGACCACCACGTCGAGGCCGTCACCGAGCGTGACGTCGTGTCCTTCGACCAGGCCGACGTACCGGCCGTCGGCGGGCAGGGTGAGGCTCCGCAGCAGGGTGTCGGCGGTACGCCGGACCCGGTCGCCCTTGCCTGGCTCGGCACCGATCGAGAGCAGTCCGACCCGGGGCCGGTCCAGGCCGAGCCGCACGGCACCGTACGCGGCGCCGAACAGGGCGTGCTGGGTCAGGGTGGCCGGGCGCGCCTCTACCGTGGCGCCGACGTCGAGCAGCACCACCGGGCCGGCGACCGCCGGGAGGGTGGCGACCAGGGCGGGCCGGCGTACGGTCGGCCACCGGCCGAGGCCGAGCGCGGCAGCGGTGACGATCGCGCCGCTGGACCCGGCGGAGATGAACGCGTCGGCCGCGCCGTCGGCGACCGCGGCCATGGCGGCCCGGATCGAGCCGTCGGCCCGGCCGGTGTCGGGCCCTGCGGCGGTACCGGCCGCCGACCCGCCAGTCGCGCCTGTCGGGCGTACCGTGATCCGCCGGCGCTGGTCGTCGGGCAGCGCGGCGCGAACGTCGTCCGCCGCGTCCGGCGGGCCGACGAGCAGGAGCTGGAGATCGGGATCGGCGCGGCAGGCGCGCAGAGCGCCGTCAACCACGACGGCGGGTGCCCCATCCCCGCCGAGGAGGTCGACGGCGATCCGCGAGGTGCCGGTCCCGGAGTCAGCGCCGGCCGGTGCCGACCGACCGGCCGGCTCCTGGGACGAGGCACCCGGCGTTCGCCGGGAGGTCCGCGCCGCCCGGTCGGAGACCGGCGGCGTCACGACGACCGGATCAGACCTCGATGACCTGGCGGCCGTTGTAGGTGCCGCAGACGGTGCACGCGGTGTGCGGCAGCTTCGCGGACTTGCACTGCGGGCACTCGACGGTCACCACCGGCGTGGTCTTCCACTGGGACCGGCGGGAACGGGTGTTGCTGCGGGACATCCGGCGCTTGGGAACGGCCACGGCTCTTACTCCTCTTGGCGGGTCAGTTGCGACAGGCCGGCCCACCTCGGGTCGACCTGTTGGTGGTTGTGGTCGTCCGGCAGCTCGTCCCAGTGCACCCCACAGTCGGGGCACAGCCCAGGGCAGTCGCTGCGGCACAGCGGGGTGGTCGGCAGTGCAAGCACCACCGCGTCCCGCAGTGCCGGCTCCAGGTCGATCAGATCGCCCTGCAACCGGCCCACCTCGTCGATGTCGGTCGTCTCGTCCGTGGTGCTGTTCTCGTACGCGTACAGCTCCTGGATCGGGACGGTCAGCGACTCGCTGATCGGGCGCAGGCACCGCCCGCACTCGCCGGAGATCGGCCCGGAGACCGTCCCGGAGACGAGCACTCCTTCGGAGACCGACTCGAGCCGCAGATCGAGGCTCAGGTCGGCACCTTCCGGTACGCCGTTCAGCTCCAGCCCGAGGTCCGCCGGCGCGGGCACCACCCGGCTCACCGTACGCAACGCGCCAGGGCGACGCGGCAGTTCCCGGGTGTCGAGAACCAGCGGCGACCTGGGGTTGAGTGTCTTCGACGAGTGATTGCGCATAGTTGGACTCCGGCCTGGTAGAGGCCGACAAAACAGGTTACCCGAGCAGCGGCGACGGCGTCGAACCGGGGCACCGGTCGGCCAGGCGGGCGACGGCGGGTCAGCAGGGCGAGCGGTCGGTCAGGGGCGGTCGGTCAGTCAGCGGGACGGCGCCCGCGGTCGGTCAGAACGGCAGCGGGCGTTCGTTCTCCTCACCTGAGAAGGTACCGATCTCCCGCAGCGCGTGCATCTTGTCCCGGCCACGCTCTATCGAGGCAAGCGCCCGGGTGAGGAACTGCTCGAAGTTGGCCAGCGCGGTGTCGACGTAGTCGTCGACCTCGGCGCGCAGCCGCTGCGCCTCGGCGCGGGCCTCGGCGACGATCCGGGCACCCTCGTGCTCGGCGGAGACGGTGATCTCGTTCACCGACACCAGCCGGGCGTGCTCGGCCTCGCCCTCGCTGATGATCCGGTCCGCCTCGCGCTTGCCGGCGTCCATGATCTTGTCGCGTTCCTCCAGCAGCGCCGCCGCCCGGCGCAGGTCGGCGGGGAGCTCGGCCCGGAACTGGTCCAGGACACCGATCATCTCGGCCCGGTCGATCATGCAGTTGTTCCGGGACATCGGCACGGCCCGCGCGGTCTCCACCATCGCGATGATCTCGTCGATGCGGTCGAATGGATCCACCGGCATCTCACTCCCTGTTGTCGGAGGGTCGACCCACCATGATGGCAAGGCCGGGCCAGAACGTCATCATCCCAACTGCCGGACCGGTCGGCGCTCCATCATGATGCGACCCAGGACGACATGTGGTCCATCCCACCCCGGGTTCGGGCGCGTCGCGACGCGCCGGGCGGTTCATCGCGGCTCGGTCGGCCCGTTCACAGCGGCTCGGCCGGCCCGCTCGGAGCTGCCGGACCGGCCCCGGTTCACACCTGCTGGGTCGGTGGCGCGGTGACCCGGGCGAGCAGCCGGTCGTGGACCGCCTCGGGCAGGTGCGCCGAGACGTCACCGCCCCACTTGGCGACCTCCTTGACCAGACTGGAGGAGAGGAACGAGTAGAGCGGGTTGGTCGGCATGAACAGCGTCTCCACCCCGGCCAGGCCGATGTTCATCTGCGCCATCTGCAGTTCGTAGTCGAAGTCGCTGACCGCCCGCAGGCCCTTGACCACGACGGCCGCCTCCTGGGCGCGGCAGAAGTCCACCAGCAGGCCGCGGAACGACGCAACCCGAACGTTGCGGTACGACCCGGTCACTTCGCGGAGCATCGATATCCGCTCGTCGATGGTGAACAGGCCAGCCTTGGACTGGTTGATCAGGACACCCACGATGACCTCGTCGAACAGCCGGCTGGCCCGGCCGATGATGTCGAGATGTCCGTTGGTGACCGGGTCGAAAGAGCCGGGGCACACCGCTCGTCTCATGATCGCCGACCGTACCAAAGCATGGTCTCGCCGTAACGCCGCCCGCGTTCGGCAGTGACGCCTTCCACCCAGGTCAACGCCGGTCCCCGGGCCGAGCGCTCGATCACCACGACGGCGTCCGGGGCGAGCCAGCCGCCGGCGACGAGACTGTCCAGGACGGTCCGGAGTTCGGCGTCGGTCACCGCGTACGGCGGGTCGGCGAAGACCACGTCGTAGCCGCCGCCATCCGGTGGCGTGGCCAGCGCGGTCGCGACCTTGGCGGTGATCAGCCGGGCGTCGGTGCCGGCTCCCAGCGCGGCGATGTTCGCCCGGACGGTACGGGCTGCCCGCGCGTCGGACTCGACCAGCAGTACGTGGTCGGCGCCCCGGGACAGCGCCTCCAGACCCACCGCGCCGCTGCCCGCGTACAGGTCGGCGAAGCGCGCCCCGACCAACTCGGTCATCGTCCCGAGGGTGCTGAACAGTGCCTCGCGGACCCGGTCGGAGGTGGGCCGGGTGTTCGCGCCGGGCGGTGCGGCGATCCGCCGGCCGCCGAGCCGACCGGAAATGATCCGGGTCATCGGCGACGTGCCCCCACGGCAGCCGGTGCACTCATGCCCGGCACGCTACGCGATCAGCCAAACCGGTCGAATGCCGACCCGGACGGCTTAATCCGCCCTCGCGTGACCAGGGGCATCTGTTGTGCCAGAGAGACACCCGAGACGAAAACGGCCACTCGCAAAGCGGACGGCGAACACGTTGCGTCTATGAATTGTCTCGGAACGACAACATCATCCTTAGCCGGACCTGTGGGTCACCACGTCACTTCAGGAACAGCTAAGGTCAGGCGCTGTGCCGGTGGGACAACGCCGGACACGACGCACGACGCGGGTCGTTGTCGCACCGAATCATCGACTGCACCTCACCAGTCAGGTTGCGCACGTCCGCGCCGGGCCCCTGAACCCCTCACTCGGGAGTACCTGTGAACCGTCTGAAGTCTCCGCTTCGGCGCGCCCTGGCAATCGCGGCCGGCGCGACGATCGGCATGGTCGGCGCGGTGGCCCTCGCCACCCCCGCCAGCGCGCACCACCCCATCCCGGTCGGCCTGCCGGTCTGCAAGACGGCAGACGGCGACTGGAAGATCGTCTGGAAGGTCTGGAACAGCGAGCGGGACCTCGCCGCGACGCTGACCGAGGTCTCGACCGACCCGGCGGAGACCGAGATCACCGGTGAGATCTTCGTCGGCGCGGAACTGCCCACCGGCAGCGACGGCATTCGCGGTGAGCAGATGATCCCGTCCGAGATCACCAAGGTGACCCTGACGGTGACCGCCGAGTGGCTCCGCGTCCGGCCCCGGAAGACCGAGGTTGTCACGCAGACCGTCACCAGCATCCCGGTGAAGAAGCCGAAGCCGAAGCTGCTGAAGCTGCTGCCGATGTGTGCCGAGCCGACTCCGAGCCCGACCGTCGACCCGACGACCGAGCCGACCACCGAGCCGACCGTGCAGCCGACTGTCGAACCGAGCGTCGACCCGAGCCCGACCGCGCCGGTCACGCCGGAGCCGACCGAGCCACCGGTGGTGGAGCCCAGCGAGCCCGAGGGCATCATCGAGTCCACCTGCGACCAGCTGATCTTCACGATCAACAACCCGGAGGACGGCGAGACCATCACCGTCGACTTCGTGCCGAACGAGGGCGACACCCTCACCGTCACCGTCGGCCCCGGTGAGTCGGGCGTGGCCGAGTTCGACGCGTTCGAGGGCCTTGAGGTCACCCCGGTCGTCGAGGGCTTCGAGGACGAGTCCGAGGCCTTCGCCTGGGAGCTGCCGGAGGACTGTGACACCGGCGGCGAGGGCGGCGGTTCCCTGCCGGTCACCGGTGCCGCCGCCGGCGGTCTCGCCGCTGGCGCCGTCGCGCTGCTGGCCATCGGTGGCGTGCTGTTCTACCTGGCGCGTCGTCGGCGGGTCACCTTCACCGCCTGAGTCAGCCACACTGGGTCGTGACTGACTGACAAGTCATCCCCCCGCACCACCCCGAGGAAGGGCGTCGACCATCCCCCCGGTCGGCGCCCTTCCGCCTGTCCGCCCACAGACCATCTCCCCCGAGGTCAGCCCTTCTCCAGGTACTCGGCGCGTTCGGCGTCGACCAGGGTGCCGACGGATGCCGCCAGCGCCGGATGCCGGGTCAGCTCCGGATCGTCGCCGAGCAGGTCGATCGCCTCGGCGCGGGCCTGACCGATCAGGTCGGCGTCGCGCAGCAGCGACAACAGCCGCAGATGGGACCGGCGACCCGACTGGGTCGCGCCCAGCACGTCACCTTCGCGGCGCTGCTCCAGATCCAGCTCGGCCAGCCGGAACCCGTCGGTGGTCGACGCGACCGCGTCCAGCCGCTCGCGGGCCGGCGTACCGTCGGCGGCGTCGGTGACCAGCAGGCACAGCCCGGCCGCCGAGCCCCGACCGACCCGGCCACGCAGCTGGTGCAGCTGCGACACCCCGAACCGGTCGGCGTCCAGCACGATCATCACGGTGGCGTTCGGCACGTTCACCCCCACCTCGACCACTGTCGTGGCGACCAGCACGTCGACGTCACCGGCGGCGAAGGAACGCATCACCGCGTCCTTGGCGTCGGCCGGCAGCCGACCGTGCAGCACCTCGATCCGCAGCCCGTGCAGCGGCCCGTCGGCGAGCAGCGGCGCCACCTCGGTCACCGCCAGCGGCGGCCGCCGCGCCCCGGGATCGTCGCCGTCGCCGGAGGGCTCCTCGTCGGCGCCGGTTCCGGTCGCGTCACCGATGCGGGGGCAGACCACGTACGCCTGATGGCCGGCGGCCACCTCCTCGCGTACCCGCCGCCAGGCCCGCTCCAGAAAGGCCGGCTTCTCCGCCGCCGGGACCACGTGCGAGGTGATCGGCGACCGGCCGCCGGGCAGCTGGGTGAGCGCGGAGACCTCCAGGTCGCCGTACACGGTCATGGCGACCGTCCGCGGGATCGGGGTGGCGGTCATCACCAGCACGTGCGGCGGCTGCTCGGCCTTGGCCCGCAACGCGTCGCGCTGCTCCACCCCGAACCGGTGCTGCTCGTCGACGACGACCAGGCCCAGGTCGGCGAAGTCGACGCCCTCGTACAGCAGGGCGTGGGTGCCGATGACGATGCCGGCCCGGCCGTCGCGGACCTCGTCGAGGGCGGCCCGGCGGGCCGCCGCACCCAGCGACCCGGTGACCAGCGTCACCCGGGTGCCGGCCGGGTCGCCGTCCAGCTCACCGGCCCGCCCCAGCGGGCCGAGCAGCTCCTGGATGCCCCGGTGGTGCTGGGCGGCCAGCACCTCGGTCGGGGCGAGCAGCGCCGCCTGCCCGCCGGCGTCGACGACCTGCAGCATCGCCCGCAGCGCGCACACCGTCTTACCGGAGCCGACCTCGCCCTGCAGCAGCCGGTGCATCGGATGCGCGGTGGCCAGGTCGGCGGCGATCTCCTCGCCGATGCGCCGCTGGCCGTCGGTCAGCTCGTACGGCAGGCGGGCGTCGAACGCGGCCAGCAGGCCGGCGTCCGCGCGGGGCCGGGGCCGCGCCGGCCAGTCGGCGGCGCGCAGCTTGCGCTGCACCAACGTCAGCTGTACGGCGAACGCCTCGTCCCATTTGAGCCGCCGCCGGGCCTGGAACAGCTCGGGTTCGTCGGCCGGGCGGTGGATCTGCCGCAGCGCCGGGTGCAGGCCGAGCAGGTTGCGGCTGGCCCGTACCGCCGCCGGCATCGGATCCTCGGGCGGGGTGAGCACGTCCAGCACGGTCCGTACGCAGCGGGCGATCACCCAGGTCGGCACGGCGGCGGCGGCCGGGTAGACCGGGATCAGCGCACCGGCGAACTCCTCCACCGGGTCCTCGGCGGCCACCTCGCCGTCGGCGGCACCGTCGCCGAGCAGCACGTACTCGGGGCCGTTGAGCTGGCGTACGCCCCGGAACTCGGTCACCTTGCCGGCGAACAGCCCCCAGCGGCCCGGTCTCAGGTCCCGTTCCCGCCACGCCTGGTTGCCGAAGAAGGTCAACGTCAGGGTGCCGCCGGTGCCGTCCTCGACGACCACCTCGAGCAGCTTGCCGCGCCGTTGGCGCATCGGCCGTACGGTGGTCCGCCGCACCTGGCCCAGGACGGTGACCTGCTCCCCCACCTCCAGCGAGCGGATGTCGGTGTGTTCGCCGCGCTGGTCGTAGCGGCGCGGGAAGTGGTAGAGCAGGTCCCCGACGGTGTGCAGGTCGAGGTGGTCGGCCATCGCCTTGGCGGTCTTCGCGCCCAGGTTGACCTTCAGCGGAGTGTCCATCGTGCACGGCTGCGTCATCCGGCCTCCAACAACGGCTGCGTCATTCGATCCCTACCAGCAGCGGGTAGTGCGGCTGCCCGCCGACGAAGGTGTGCACCTCGACGAACGGCCAGCAGCGGGCAACGTGCGCCGCCACCGCCTCGCCCAGTCCGTCCGGTGCCTGCTCGCCGACGATCAGGGTGACCAGTTCACCGCCGCCGCCGAGCAGCTGGTCCAGCAGATTGCGGCAGGTGCCGGCCAGGTCGGTGCCGATCAGCAGCACCTCCCCCTCGACCAGGGCGAGCACGTCGCCGGGGCGGCAGCGGCCGGCGACGGTGAGCGCTTCCCGGGCTGCGTGGCAGACCTCGGCGTACCGGCAGGCCCCGGCGGCCTCGGCCATCGCGATCACGTCGTCGTCGAAGCGGCGTCGCGGGTCGCGGACAGCGAGCGCGGCGAGGGCCTGCACCGGTGACCGGGTCGGCACGACGGCGACGGTGACGCCGCCGGCCTCGGCCTCCCGGGCGGCGAGGCCGGCGACGGCCTGGGTGTCCGGGTCGTTGGGCAGCACCACCACTTCGGCGGCGCCGGTGCGGCGGATGGCGTCGAGCAGCTCGGCGGTGGACGGGGAGCCGCCGACCACGCCGGCGCCCTCACCGGTGAACAGGGCGGCGAGGCCGGTGCCGGCGGCGACCACCACCGCGGCCCGGCCGGCGAGCGGCGGTGCCGGCTGGTCGGCGAACCGGGTGACCGAGATCTGGTACGGGCGACCGGCGGCGATGCCGGCCTCGATGGCGGCGCCGATGTCGTCGACGTGCACGTGCACGTTCCACACCGGACCGTCCCCGTCGCCATCATCCGCTGCGTCGTCATCCCCTGCGTCGAAGCCGACGACGACCAGCGAGTCGCCGATCTCGGCGAGTGCGGCCCGCATCCGGTCGACCGCCCCGGCCGGCGCTTCGAGCAGGAACTGCACCTCGTAGGCGTACCCCTCGGAGCCGGCCCCGCTATGGGGGTCGGCGGCGGGCCCGGCGCCGCCGGGGTCGGCAGGGCGGTCGGGGTCGGCGCTGCCGGGATCTGCGGCGCGGCCGACGGGGTTGTCGACGTTCTCACGGCTGTCGGTGCTGTCGGTGGGCGGGGTGCCGACCACGGCGGCCAGCGCGTCGAGCAGCAGGCACAGGCCGCGGCCGCCGGCGTCGACCACTCCGGCGCGGGCCAGCACCGGCAGTTGGCCGGGGGTCGCAGCGAGGGCGTCGCGGGCGGCCGAGGCGGCGGCCCGTACCACGGTGGCGAGGTCGTCGGAGCCGGTCCGGTCGGCGGCCCGCGCGGCGGCGGCGACCACGGTCAGCACGGTCCCCTCAACCGGGCGGGCGACCGCCGCGTACGCCGCGTCGGTGGCGGCGGTCAACGCCGACGCGAGGGCCCGGCCGCGCACCACGGCGGTGTCGGTGAGCGCGTCGGCCAACGCGCGCAGGATCTGCGAGACGATCACCCCGGAGTTGCCCCGGGCGCCGAGCAGCGCACCCCGGGCCATCAGCCGCAGCACCCGCCCGTGCGAGGTCTGCTCCCCCTCGGAGGAGTTGTCCAGGTCGAGGGCCAGGGCATGCTGGGCCGAGGTGAGGGTGAGGACCAGGTTGGTGCCGGTGTCGCCGTCCGGCACCGGGTAGACGTTGAGCGCGTCGATCTCGCCCTGGTGGCGGCGCAGCGCGGCCAGCGCACCCGAACACCACCGGCGCACAGCGGCGGCGTCAAGGGTGTCCAGCACGGCGATGAGCCTACTGGCGCACGCCGACAGCCGCCGTGAAGACGACCCGGGTGCAGCCGGGCCGGCGGCAACGGGCCGGTCGGGCAGGGCGATTGGCCGCCCGGGTGGTCGATCGGGTAGCCTGGCCAGGTTGTCTGGGCGTGGTGTGTCCCGGCGACCGGCGACCTGATGAACGACAAATCCCCAGGAGTATCCCGTGGCTAGCGTGTGCGACGTCTGTGGCAAAGGGCCGGGCTTCGGTCACAACGTGCCGTGGTCGAAGAAGAAGACCAACCGCCGTTGGAACCCGAACATCCAGACCGTTCGCACCCCGGCCGGTGGCGGCAATACCCGCAAGGTGAACGCCTGCACCTCCTGCCTCAAGGCCGGCAAGGTGGTCCGGGGCGCCTGACCGCGCCGCCCACGACCTCGACGTTTCAGCAGCCGCCGGACCCGATCGGGTCCGGCGGCTGGCTGTGTACGGTCACCAGTCGGCGGTGAGCATCCGTCACCAGTCGGCGGTGAGCACCCGGCCGAAGGACAGGCAGCCCGGCGAGTCCCGGTAGTAGCCGAAGTTCGGGATCCGGGCGTACCCGCAGCTGCTGTAGAGCGCGATCGCCTCGGGCTGCTTGTCGCCGCACTCCAGGATGACCCGGCGGCGGCCCTGGCCGGCGGCGGAGCGTTCGACGGCGGCGAGCAGCGCGCGGGCCACCCCGCGTCCGCGGGCGGCGTCGGCGACGTACATCCGCTTCAGCTCGGCGTCCTCGCCGGAGCTGCCGTGGCTGCGCCAGCCGGCGCAGCCGGCCGGCGCAGCGTCCAGGTGGGCGATCAGGAAGGCACCGCCGGGCGGGTCGAAGTGGGTCGGGTCGACCGGGGTGTCGTCGCCGGTGCCGCCGTAGCGGGCACCCAGATCGGCCATGGCGGCGGCCACCAGGCGTTGCGCCACCGCGTCGGTGTAGCGGACCCGGCGGATCTCGACGCCGGCCTGAAGCAGATCAGTCACGCGGTAAAGCGTAGTGCGGTCACCGGCGGCGGCTCAGCGGTGACCGGCGCGGCTTCACTGGAAGTGTTCCCAGCCGGCGACGCCCTGGTAGGGCTGGCCGTCGACGGTGACCCCGGCGCCCTTGACCACGTGGCCGACCCGCCGCCAGCCCTTGGGCAGCGGCAGATCCTCGGGGAACGTCGCGGCCAGGGCGTGGTCGTCACCACCGCCGAAGATCCACTGGTACGGGTCGACGCCGAGCGCGTTGGCGGTGTCGCGCATCTGCGGCGGCACCTCGAAGGCGGCCCGGCGCAGGTCGATACCGACCCGGCTGGCGGTGGCGACGTGGCCCAGGTCGGCGATCAGCCCGTCCGAGATGTCGATCATGGCGCTGGCGCCGACGTTCGCGGCGGCCGGGCCGGCGGCGTACGGCACCTCGGGGCGTCGGTACGCCTCCACGAGCAGCTTCGGTGACCGGAAGCCGCGGGACAGCACCGTGTAGCCGGCGGCGGCGTAGCCGAGCCGGCCCGCGATGGCCAGCACGTCACCGGCGTGCGCGCCGCTGCGCAGCACCGGGGTGGCGCCGTGCAGGTCGCCGAGGGCGGTCACCGCGATGGTCAGGGTCGGGCTGGCCGACATGTCGCCGCCGACCACGCTCGCGCCGACCTTGGCCGCCTCGTCGGACAGGCCGACCGCCAGGTCCTCGGCCCAGCCGGCGTCGGTCTCCGGCGGGGCACAGAGCGCCACCAGCAGCGCGGTCGGCACCGCCCCCATCGCCACGATGTCGGCGAGGTTCGCGGCGGCCGCGCGGTGCCCGACGTCGACGGCGCTGGACCAGTCCCGCCGGAAGTGCCGGCCCTCGACGAGCACGTCGGTGGAGGCGACCACCCGGCCGTCCGAGGCGGCCACCACGGCCGCGTCGTCGCCGGGGCCGAGCAGGGTGGCGGCCCCCGGGTGCAGCCGCGCGGTGACCCGGGAGATGAGCCCGAATTCACCGGCCTGTGCCACATTCACCGGTCCACCTCGATCATTGTCGTCTCCACTCGGGCACCGTCATGAATCCGGCCTGCTCCGTACGGTAGTTTCACGTTCGAGCCGCTCCCGGGCGGCGGATAGGAGTCGGGTCGTGGTCCAGGCATACATCCTCATCCAGACCGAAGTCGGAAAGGCACGCGACGTCGCCGACGCGATCGCGGACATCTCCGGCGTGGTCCGGGTGGACGCGGTGACCGGGCCGTACGACGTGGTCGTGCTCACCGAGGCGCACACCGTGGACGAACTCGGGACGATGATAGTCAGCCGGGTCCAGATGGTGCCGGGCATCACCCGGACCCTGACGTGTTCGGTGGTACGACTGTGACGACTGAGCAGATGGACGTCTCTGCCGCCGGGTCGCCGGCCGGCGATCCGGCTCCGGACGGACGGTCTCCGGACAGGCCGGCTCCGGGTGGGCCGGACCGGACGACCCGGCAGGCGGCGATCTGGGCGACCGTGGTGGCGTTGCCGTTGACCGTGATCGTGGCGCTCGCCGCGTTCAGCCGGCTCGCCCCGGCCGGGTCCGACGACGACCCCGGGGCCGCCGCGGACCCGTCGGCGGCGGCGTCCGCCGGTGGCGCGCCGGCGCCGACCACGCCGGTGCAGATCGCCGCCCCGACGCTGGACGAACGCGCCGAGATCGTCTGCCGGGCGCTGGTCTCCCAACTGCCGGGTACGCTGCGCGACCTGCCGCAGCGGCGGGTCACCGACGGCGCCGAGCAGAACGCCGCGTACGGCGAACCGCCGATCACCGTCGCCTGCGGGGTGCCGGCGGCACAGTTCCCACCGACCGACCTGGTGTACGCGCTGGACGGGGTCTGCTGGCACGCCGCCGAGCAGGCCGACGCCACCGTCTGGACGACCGTCGACCGGGAGATCCCGGTGCGGGTGAGCGTGCCCGGCTCCTACGACGAACCGGGCCAGTGGGTGACCGCGTTCGCCGACCCGCTGATCGAGACGGTGCCCAGCGACGCGGACGCCGCCCCGCGCGGCTGCCGCGCCTGACTCTGGGTCCGGTCCGGTCAGGTCCGGTCTGGGGTCCCGGCGGTCGGTCAGCGCAGCCCGGTGCCGCGGCTGAGGGCGGTACGGATCAGCCGGTCCACCAGCTTCGGGTACTCCAGGCCGGCTGCCGCCCACATCCGCGGGAACATCGACGTCGGGGTGAACCCGGGCATCGTGTTGATCTCGTTGAGGTAGATCTGGTCGTCGTCGGTGATGAAGAAGTCGACCCGGGCCAGCCCGGCGCAGTCCAGCGCGGTGAAGGTGCGGCAGGCGAAGTCCTGCACCTGCCGGGTGACCTGCTCCGACAACCCGGCCGGGATGTCGTACTCGCAGGAGTTGTCCAGATACTTGGCCTCGAAGTCGTAGAACTCGTGGTCGGTGACCACCCGTACCTCGGCCAGCAGGGACGCCTCGGGGCCGCCGCCGGCCTCGCCCTCGATCACCCCGCACTCGACCTCACGGCCGACGATCGCCGCCTCGATCAGCACCTTCGGGTCGATCTCCCGGGCGGTGGCGACGGCGGCGTCAAGGTCGGCCCAGTCGGAGACCTTGGTGATGCCGTACGACGAACCGGCGCGCGACGGCTTGACGAACACCGGCAGGCCGAGGCGCTCCTTGTCGGCGTCGCTGAGGCTCACCCCGGGACGCAGCACCGCGTACGGTCCGGTCGGGATGCCCTCGACGGTGGCCAGCTTCTTGGTGAACTCCTTGTCCATCGCGGCGGCCGAGGCGAACACCCCGGCCCCGACGTACGGGATGCCGGCCATCTCCAGCAGCCCCTGGATGGTGCCGTCCTCGCCGTACGCGCCGTGCAGCGCCGGGAAGACGACGTCAACGCCGGCCAGGGCTGCGGCCGGGCCGTCGGCCGGGTCCAGCACCATGATCCCGTTGCCGGTCGGGTCGGCGGGCAGCACCACGGCCGAGCCGGACCGGTCGGTGATCTCCGGCAGTTGCCGGTCGGTGATGGCCAGCTGGCTGCCGTCGCCGGTGGTGAGCACCCACCGCCCGGCGCGGGTGATGCCGACCGGGACGATCTCGTACTCGTCGGTGTCCAGGGCGGCCAGGATGCTGCCGGCGCTGACGCAGGAGATCGCGTGCTCGGTGCTGCGGCCGCCGAAGACGATGGCGACGCGGGTCTTGGCTGGGCTGGTCACAGGGGTGCCTTTCGTTCGCGGCCTGCACGCGCCCGCCGGGCGAGGTCGGGGGAGCCCGGCGGTACGCGGTTCACGTCTTCGCGCTCACGCGGCTGACCCTACTCTGCGTACCCGCCCACCGTGCCCTGACCGGCCCGGGATCCTCCTGATGATGCAAGGAGTAACCGCCGGGTAGCTGGGGACCCGGGACCCGCGTTCGTTGGGCGGCGGCCCACCGGGGTCACGCGTCGGCGAGCCCGCCAGCCTTCACCCCGTCGACTCTGCCCGTGGCTCCGGCTCGACTTGCCTGCGCAACCTCAGCACCAACCACGGCAGACCAGGTCTGGCACCCTCGAACCCATTCACGTGCTCATGTCGCCCTGTCAAGCGCCACCCGAATTGAGGCTCCAAGATCGTTGAGCCCCGCATCCGGAGACACAACAACCATCTGGTCAAGATCGAATCTGAGCCCTCGCCGGGGCCCCAAGTTCTGCATCGGGGTCAACTCGACAGAACCGGCCGGGAATTCCCGCCTCGCGTTAACCGAAACGAGGTCTTTCAGGTAAGCCGCATACGAATCGACTTCAACCGAATTGAAGATTTGCCGCATTCGGCCCTTGACACCCTCGACGAATTCTTTGCCTACGCCATCCTGCGTCTTGGCAAACGCCTCAAGGACTGTCTCAGCAAGCTCCTCATTCGAAATCGAATTATCCAGGGTCCTGAACCAGCCGTTGACCACCCATATGCCGGTATGCACACGGGAATGACTCGCCATAACTGTCACATGCCGCAATCTGTCTATCGATCCGTAGCCGATCATTGAACGATCACGAACTCCACATAAGTATTGCGATTCCACCCACACTTTATGGCATCCACCATAGCCCGCCCGGCCATCGCCACCGCCGGGTCACACTCGTAGCCACGCGTCAGTCGGCGATGCACGCGGTCAGATCAAGCCTGGCCACGTCCCCTGGTGGGGGTGCCGGACCAGGCTTCCCGCACGGCGTCGTGCACGCGCCGTCCTCGGTGTTGGCCAGGGCAGTCGCGGCGGTACTGACCGTTGCCCGATCCAATCACCCCCCGCTTGCGGTACTGCAAGATCCCACGCACCAATCCAGTCACGCCCGCCCTTCACGCCAACGGACGAAAATATCCTCATCCGCCAATTCTGGAACACCGATAGCCACAGCATCAGCGAAATCCTTCGCCAACCTTTCTAGGAGTTCGACCAGCATTCTCTTATCGTGACGGATGACTGGAGGAACAGGAATCCAGGAGGTCCCCGACCGACATTCGACATCTACCCACGGGCCATCAACCGCAAAATACAGAGTCCTTTCGATACCCTGTCCGTAAAAATCGATCTCGCAAACCCGATCAGCACGCAACGCGTTGAGCGCATCGGGCAACTGCTCAATGAGTGCCGAAAGGTCATACGACACATCCAGCGACCAATTTTCATCACCGAAGCCAGCAGCACGGAAACGACAGTCAGTCTCGGCCAGGAAGCCGCAGGCCACTACAATAAGTGACTGAAAATCACCGGATTCCGCCCTCTCTAATTGACCAACACAATGAGGCCCGGAGGGCAGTGTCAAAGAAAATTCAAGCAGCATTCTTCACCTGCTAGGGCCGATGATGGGATAAGCAGTTCGATACGCCCCGTTAGGGCCTGGGACGAGCGTAGCAGCACGCGCAGAAACGATGCTTCCGTCCGGCATAATTACCTGGCCCAGACCTTCCGGTATAAGTACACTCCGAGGTCCGGCACCAGAAACATGTACGCCCCTTAAGAATTCTGCCGCAGCGTCGTTGTCAAGCCACTGCCCTTGCGACTGACCCGTGGAACGAGCCCTATCCGTGAGGGCTCTCGTATTCTTTGCACCAGCGCCGTGAGTATTGAAGGTATGTCCGAACGTTTTCGTACTCTTAGGACTCCAATTGAAGCAACTCTCATTGTGAACTAGGACCGATGTGACACCGGCGAGCACATAGTACGTGTGGGATTTTCACCCCGTCACGCAGTGTGACCTACGTGCTCATGGCCTTTCACCTGGCCTTTCGTGTGTGGCACCAACTCGCCGCATCGAAATCTATCGGTGTTGACGGCGACGGTGACGGCAACCTGGAGAGACGCCCGTGACGCCTGCGGTCGAGGCATCGATGGGTGGCGCTATCCGAGGTAGGGGGTGTCGCGTTGCTCGGCGTGGTGGTGGAGGCGGAGGCGGACGGTGTCGTGGATGGGGATGTGGTCGAACTCGGCGGGGTCGATGAAGCGGACGTCAGTGGATTCATCGCTGACGGTGATGGCGCCGCCGACCACGCGGGCGAGGTAGGTCACGGTGAACTCCTGCCGCACCTCACCGTCTGCGTACGCGATGACGTGTGCGGGGTCGGTGTAGATGCCGAGTAGGCCGGTGATCTCGATGTCGAGTCCGGTCTCTTCTTTGACCTCGCGGATGGCGCATTGTTGGAGGGTTTCGCCGATGTCCATGGCGCCGCCGGGTAGGGCCCAGTTGCCGGAGTCGGTGCGGCGTTGCAGCAGTACGCGGCCGTGCTGGTCGGTGACGATGGCGGCGGCGCCGGGGACGAGGCTGTTCGCGGTGGGGGCGTGCGGGTCGTGGTAGTAGTCGCGCCGGCCGGTCACCGGGTCTCCTTCGGGTAGGCGGTGGCGGTTTGCCAGATCTGTTCGAACTGGTCGGCGTGGGCGGCGAAGATGCCGTGCGGGGAGAGTTCGCGCAGGTGTAGGGCGGGGTGTTGGTAGCCGCGGGCGCGGTAGAGGTGTGGCGTGACGATCATCTGGTGGTCGAAGCGGAACACCGAGTTGTACAGGTGCACGGTGTGCAGGCCGATCTCCACCCCGGGCACGTGGTGGAGGGGTTCGCAAAAGTTGAGGGCGTTGCGGATCCGGCCGGGTAGGGTGCCGCCGATCTGTTCGAGGGCGTCGCGTTCGGCGACGTGCGGGCAGTCGGGGTCGGCGAACGCGAGCCGGACGCGGGCGCCGTTGGCGGCTTTGTCGGTGATGAGCTGCATGGTGTTGGGCAGCAGTTCCAGCAGGAACGGGTAGGCGTAGCCGAGCAGGTCGATCCGCGTGGTGGCGCCGGTGAGCAGGGCGGCCCAGACGTGGTGGGGGATGTCGGCGCGGTGGGCGTAGGCGGCGACGACCTCAGCGGTGGCTTCCGCGCCCGGCGCCTGGTCGGGGCGGGTCTGGGGCCACAGGTCGGCTTCGGTCTCGCCGAGGGCGTCGGCGACGGCGAGGCGGGTGCGTTGATGGGGGACGCGACCGGCGAGCCACCGGGTGACGGTCTTGACGTCGACACCGACGGCTGCGGCGAGGGCGGCCGGGTCGAGGTGGGCGCGGAGCATGGCCGCGCGGAGGCGGTGACTCATACCGACCCACGGTAGTGGACAGGGCGGGACGCGCCAGGGTCATAGAAGTGTCCGACGTGATGTCTGTCGGGACGTTGGGGTGCCCGGGGTTGGTTCGTAGGTTCTGCGGCAGGGCCTCGCCGGTTCGCTTGCGGCAGATTCGCCGGGCTGGTGGGTGCCAGGGGGAAGGGGTTGCCGTCGACCCGGGATGTGGTCGGGTCGGGTGTCGGCAGTGGCCCCTTCCCCCTTCCAACGAGTCGGGAGGGTGGTGGGGTGGGTGTCGGTGCATCAGCCGGTACGGCCGCAGTGGATCTGCGCGGGGTGCGGCGCAGCGTGGCCGTGTCGGACTCGTAAGCGGCAGCTCGTGGCGGAGTTCACCGGTGCACGGGTGTCGCTGATGCTGCACCTGTCGGCGTACCTGGTGCAGGCGTGTGAGGACCTGCCGCACACCCCGTCGGGGCTCCTGCACGCGCGGTTCCTCGCCTGGCCACGCTCGGCGGCACTGCGCAGCGAGTAGCAAAGCGCCCCGACCAGGATCATGGGTCTGATCGGGGCGCCGCTGGTCGGATGTCAGTCGTCGGCCGGTGGGGTGTCGTCGTCCGGGTCGGGGTGTAGGGCTCGGTTCATGGCTTCGATGGCGTTGCGGTGCAGGCGGGGTCGGACGTGGGCGTAGATGTCGGCAGTGACGTGCAGCCGGGCGTGTCCGAGGAGTTCCTTGATGGTGACGAGTTCGACGCCTTGTTCCAGCAGGAGCGTGGCGCAGGTATGTCTGAGGTCGTGAAAGCGGATGTAGCGGACCTCGGCGAGGTAGCAGATCGTCTCGTGCTGGCGGTGCACGTTGGCGGGGTCGAGGGGTCCGCCGGTCGCGGTGGCGAACACCAGGTCGAGATCTGTCCAGGTGTCGCCGGCTTCCTGCCGGTCGATGTCCTGCCGGCGCCGGTAGCGGGTCAGCGAGGCGATGCAGTCTCGGGGCAGCAGGATCCGCCGTTGTGAGGCTTCAGTCTTGGGTGGTTGGAAGGTCATGCCGCCTTTGGTGCGGGCGAGGGTTCGGCGTACGGACAGGTGCCCGGCGTCAAGGTCGATGTCGGACCATTGCAGGCCGAGGAGTTCGCCGCGCCGCATGCCGGTGCGTAGCGCGAGTTCGAACAGCGGGCCGTGGCGGTGGAACGCGGCGGCGTACAGGTACTTGCGGGCCTCGCCGGCGGTGAACGGCTGATATCGGCTGCGGGCGGGAGTGGGGAGCCGGACCGGGGAGGCGACGTTGCGGTGCAAGAGTTCCTCCCGTACGGCGTGGGCGAGGGCGGCGGACAGGACCGCGCGGATGTAGCGGACCGTCGCCGGCTTCACGTGGCGTTGGCAGCAGGTGCCGACGGCGCAGCAGCGGGGCCGTCGGTCCTTGCGCGGGTGGTGCGGGTCACGGCGGGTGTCCCAACCACGGGCGCAGCACTGGCACACGGCCTGGATGGTGTCAAGGAACGTGCGGACCTCGGTGACGGTGAGCGCGGCGAGCCGGCGGTGACCGAGTGCGGGGATGAGGAACTGGCGGACGTAGGTGTCGTAGTTGGCGTAGGTGGTGGGCCGTACCTGGTGGACCGCCACGGTGGTGAGCCAGCGGGTGAGGTAGTCGGCGACGGTGATCGTCGGGTCGGCGGTCGCGGGTAGGCCCCGGTGGGAGTCGGCGAGTTTGACGGCCAGCTTGTCGGCGGCTTCCTTGCGGGTGGCGCCGTAGACCCGGACCCGTCGGCTGCTGCCGTCGGCGGCCTGGACGTAGCCGGCGCCTTCCCACCGGCCGTCGGCGCGCTGGTAGACGGTGCCTTCACCGTTGGCGCGTTTCCTACCGGCCATGACCGGTCACCTCCCCGCTCAACTCACGCAGGTAGGCGGCCAGCGCCGTGGCGGGGATGCGGCGGCAGCGGCCGATGCGCACCGACCGGAGTCGTCGGGTGCGGATGAGGTGGTAGACGGTGTGCTTGGAGACTTGGAGCCGGTCCATGACCTGGGCGACGGTGAGCAGGTCATCGGTCACGCTCCACCTCCGGGTCCGGCGTAGCGCCAGTCGCCGACGACGAGGACGTTCGCCGGGTCGGCGCCGGCCCGCTCGGCATGCCGGTCGGCCATCCAGCTACGGCGTTCGGCGCGCAGGGCGGTGAAGGTGGTCGAGTAGGTGCGTGAGGTGGTGGCGAAGTGGCCCCGGAAGCCGAGGGTGTGCGCGTACCGGCGCAGCCGCAGTCGACCGAGGCCGGGTTGGGCGCCCAGCCACCAGCAGGTGTCGACCAGCCGGCGGGCGTGTCCGCTCAGGTGCCGAACGCTGACCCCGGGTCGCCTGCCAGTGCCCGCGCATCGGTGACACAGCACCGCACTCGTGGGGTTGGTGCCGTGGCCGTCGCAGGTGCGGCAGTAGATCGGGCCGAGGTCGATCCCGGCTACCTCGGCGGCCTTGGTGGCGTACTTCGCGACGTACCGGGCCACCACCGTCTCCGACATGCCGTCCGTATGAATGATCGGGCGGACGTCAACCTGCCGGCCCCACCGCAACCGTCGAGCTGACACCCGTCGGCAGGCCGGAGTGGTCACCTCGACCCGCCGGATCGCGGCGTGGATGGCGTGGTCGAGCAGGTCGACGCTGGCCCAGCCGGCCGGGGCCGAGGACGGGCCGTCGGCGCCGTCCAGGCGGACGATCGCGTGCAGGTGCACCACGCCCCGGGCCTGGAACTCGGCGACCTTGGCGAACACCACCCGCACCTGCCGGGCCGCCACCGCCCGAGGCAGGCCGGCTGCGGCAGCCAGGCCACGACGCGTCTCGGTCGTGAACCGTGCCCACAGCAGTCCGACGTGTGCGTTGAACAGCACCTGACCGGTGTAGTCGTAGCCGGTCGGGTCCAGGGGCGTGCCGATCGCCGGATCGGCGGCGAGGTGCCACCTGCCACAGCTACGGTGAGCCGCCGCACGCCGGGCGCGGGGGTGGCAGGGGCGGAGCGGGCTGTGCCGGTCCGGGCCGAGGTGCACCGGCCCGAACGACGGCGCGGTCACCGTGACGAACAGCCGGGGCCGGTCGGCGACCTGCGCCGGGGTGTCCTTCCCGCCGTGCAGGCCGGCGGCGATCAAATGGTAGGCGTCCAACTTGTACAACGCGGAGCAGGCCGGACACACCGACGCGCGGCGGCTGCGGCAGCGCAACCCAACCAGCCGGCCCGTCGAGGTGGCCGTGTCGAGGCGGTCGACGACCCTGCCGGTGCCGTGCTCAACGAGCAGACTGCTGCCGGTGACGGCGACCGGGTGCCGGCACGGACCGACCTGCTGGGCGAGGCCGGTGGAGGCCGCCACGCGGAGCAGGCCGCCCAGATCCGTTGGCACAGGATGGGGTGACATCATCGGGGGTGGTTCCTTCTCACTGCTGGGATAGGGGCTGGACCCGGGCAGCGCGGCGGAGTGTTCTTGGCGGAATGAGCCGCCGCTCTGCCCGGGGAACTCGTCATCGGGGTGCGGCATCGGCCACCGCCTCCCCCGTGGTCAACAGGTGCAGCGGGTCTCGGACCAGGTGCGCGGTCGCTGTGGCGATCGCATCGGCGGTCGCGTCCGGCACGTACGGCGTGCGGACCAGAGTGAACCCGGGCCGACCCTGCGCAACCATCGACGCCACCCCGACATAGGCCGGGTCTTGCAGCCGACGCGGATGCTCATCCGGCGCGGCCGTGATGTCCGAGCCGAGCACCGCCGTGGCCGCCTCCGAGGTGCGCTGAGCGAAGCTGATCGCGACCTGGCAGTTGTCGCGGATTGTCCCGCACCGGGTTTGATGGAGACATCGAAACCTGGAAGGAACACCAGCGATGCCCGCACCGAAGAAGTACTCCGATGAGCTGCGTGAGCGTGCGACCCGGTTGGTGGTCGAGGCCCGCCGGGAC